>Ga0182024_10001140_pt1 | contig 68880 bp, 42 predicted proteins | sample P32metaG_FD_120480 | JGI IMG/M metagenome (GOLD analysis project Ga0182024, IMG submission 120480) | Permafrost microbial communities from Stordalen Mire, Sweden - P3-2 metaG (Illumina Assembly) | ecosystem: Environmental > Terrestrial > Soil > Wetlands > Permafrost | place: Sweden: Stordalen...
AGGTCGAACAGCCGATCTCCGGCCTTGTCATAGACAATCTCGGCGAAATGAAAGTCAATGGTGAGAGGACCCGGGGCAAACCCGCTCCAGACTCCAATCCTGCCGACTCCGCCGTGCAGTTGATGTTTATAGAGTTCGGGGAAGGGAGATTGATCGAGCTTATCGCCGACCCCGGACTCGGAAGACTTCCAAGGGGAGCCGGTCGCCAGGACAATCACATCGAGTGGATCGCCGAGATGCGATTCGTCCAGCGGAGTCATGCCGAAGACATCGCCCAGGGCCTTGGCGATATGCCCGTCTCCTTCGCAGACGGCAATCCGGCTGAGAATCGGAGCCCCGGCCTTCGGATCAACGACCAGTATCTCGACGTCGTTCATCAACTTCGAACCCGCATTCCCATCCGGTTCGAGTGTTCCGCTAATCGTGACCGTTCCCGGCGTTTTTGGAGTAAATTGAAAACCGATTGAGAGCATTTCACCGTAGACGTCACCGCCTGTCACCTGAACGGAACGCTTCTCATTGAAAAGGGAGGATCCATCGGCATTCAGGGCGCTCAGGGTCAGGGTTTGCGGGCCCGTCCTTCCGGTTTCATTGATCAGATGGACATCGACGTTGGCTGTCTCGCCGGGTTGCAGGACGAACCGTTTGGGCCTGACAACCAACACCTCCGGCTCCATCGCCTTCTTTAAAATAGCGGGATCCGTTCGAAAATTACGGTGTTGGTCGACCAGGCCGGAATGATTTTCAATATGGGTCGATTCCCAGCCGCTGATGACCAGGACATCGTTCGCGTCGCACATGCGGGCGCCTTCCATGATCTTTTGCCAAAAGAAATAACTCTTGGTCCCAATGGCCTGAAAGAGAGCAGAGGCTGTCGGGAAAGCTCCGCGGAACTTCCACTTGTCCAGAAATTCGTTGTACGCAGCGAGCACCTCTTCATGGACCTGCAAGTCGTAGCCCTTTTGGGAGCCTTCAGGAGCATTATGGTACTCATTGACGATTTTATCGTGATCATCGGGCATGCCGCAACCCAGCATCTCGCCCCAGATAACCATTTCCTTCACATTGTCGATGCGATGTGAAAAGTGATCTTTATCTATATATAATTCGTCCCGATAATTCCCAGGACCACCCACCGTGTGTTCGTCCCGCCAGCCCGAATGGCCGGTGCCGTCCTCCGTATAGAAGCTGCCCACGGGGGTATACGGGAGCATGGCTACCTGGTTGAAGGGCCCATTTCCACCGGAATGAAGGTAAACCGTACGGCTCGGATCGATTTCGCGGATGCGCTCGAAAAGCCAGAAGATGTGCGGATTGTTTAACGCCGGGGTGATTTCATTCTGAATGCAATAAATGACCAGCGACGGGTGGCTGCGATCACGGCGGACCATCCGCAGGATTTTATGGACTTCGTATCTGTGGGGAAACTCGACCGGTTCTCCGCCCATTCCCGTGATGTCCTGAGGAGTGGGAGGCGTGATCGGATGATTGGCATCGTTACCCATCGCGAGGGCGCACATGCCGTTGCCAGCTTCCTCGTAGCGCAGCACGCCCAGCTGGTCGTGCTGGTCCAGGACGATGGGATGGCCGATGTTTCGATGGAACTGGAGGCAGTTCAAACCCAGCGCCTTCGCCGCCTGGACTTCCTTTTCCGCGAGTTCCTCGCTGGGAAAAAGCCCGTTCGGCGCCCACCAGCCCCATGATATGGCGGAGCGAAGAACAATTCTCTTTCCGTTCAGGCGCAGCAGGGCATTGCTGCCGATTCCTTCGGGCGCAAACCAGCGAAAGCCGAATTTCACGCTCCGCGCGCTGGCATCCAGCCCAGGAATGGAAGCAGCCGCGGTATAGAGAACCGGATGGTCCAGGTTCCAAAGTTCGACCGAGGGAACGGACGCCAATTGCGTAAAATCGGCACTTGCCCCCGCAGGAACCGAGACATTTTGCGTTCCTTGCCAGACAAGGCCCCCGGAACCGGACAGCGCCAGGCTGATGGGGCCACTATAAGCGGTGCTTCCCGTGTTTTTAACCGTGCTGACGATGGAGACTTCGCGCGGATTGACCCGGTTTAGCACCGCCAGCTCATCGATCGAAACGGGGTCCCTCACCTCCAGAATAATGCCCGCGTCCAATCCGCCGATCGCTTTCCCTTGGGGGATCATGTATTTGCCCCAACCGTTCTGGTTGAAGTCGATCCAGCTGGTGTCTCCTCCCAGATTCGTAACGCGGACCGCAAGCTGATTGGGCGAATCGGCCTGGATGAGATCCGTCACGTCAGCCTGGAACGGCGTTTCCCCGATCAGGTTATACCCGCAAAGTTTCTGGTTACAGTAGACCTCGGCCCGCAACCGGGCGGCGCGAAACCGGATGATCATTCGCTGACCAGGCCTCAATGGCGGAGCGGTAAAGGTCCGCCACCACCAGGAAACGCCCTGGAAGAAGCCCTTGTAAATGTCGCCTTGGAGAACGCTCCAGTAGTGCTCCTCCACTGAACTGGGCAGCGTTACGGAAATTCCCTGGGTATCCGTGAGCGCACCCCATCCTCCGGTGGGCGGATAGGTCGGTATTTTGTCGAAATTGGTGTCATCCGGAGGAAGAAAAAGCTCCTCGTCCCTCCACTTGACCTCTTGATCAGGCCAAAGCCGCCATCCCTCCGCCGCCAGGTCAATGGAACCTGCCGGCAGGGTGGCTGGCGAGCCCAGCACCCGATTTGCCAAAAAAGAGGGAAGAGTCAGGCCGGCAGACGACGCGGCCAACAGTTGGATAAACGATCTTCTTTTCATGGCATGATAACTTTTTCACCTCGGAAACGTCAGCGATAGTCTCCAAAAGGGGGATATCCACCAGAATCCTCCCTTCTTGTACAAATAAACGCTCTTAATTCCGCGGAAAAGAGCGGAGTCGCCGAATCACCGGAACGAGTAACTCAGCCCGATTGGCGCTTAAAGTGTATCTCTTGTGACTTAAGCAAGTGGCAGGCGTCTATCTTACGGTGACCGACTGCGGACTTGGTGTATCGGCCATTGTCCCGACATGGAGGTCAGCAATTTTCACCTTTATTTTGTGTAAAGATAGCCGACTTTGTTTATGGGGCATGCAAATGCCTCATAATCCTCTACTTGGGTGCATTCGAGAGTATGAGATTGACGTTCATCCAGACCGTTATCGGCGCATTCGTCCTTGCCGTGGCCATGATGAGCACCATTGGTTTTCTTTCTCTTGAAGATATCAGCAAGCAGGCTGAAACGAGCCTGTGGGTCGAGCACTCCCAAATCATCATCACGCGTCTTCAAACTCTTCTTACTGGAGTTGAACAGGCCTCCACCGGCGTGCGCGGCTACATCCTGACCCGGGACCCAAGTTCCCTAGGCGACCTGTCTGAAGTCCAGAGCAACCTGTCTCGTAGAATTCATCTGCTCCAAAACCTGACCGCTGACAACCCCCAACGCCAGATCGATCTTCCTGTGATCGAAAACTTACTCAATCAATACCTTGTCGAATCGAATCATCTGGTGGGTTTTCTCAAGGACACCTCGCCCCCATCGTCACTCGACGAGGAACTCAACCTCAACCGCGCGCTACTGAATCGCATTGAAACTCAAATTCGAGCTGTCCAAGCCGACGAACGCCTCCTCTTGCGGCAACGCATCGCCGCATCCCAGCGAACCGCGCAGACGACGGCGTCCATCATCCAGATCGGCTCCATCTGTGGCATCGCGCTTCTCTTCGGAAGCACCTACCTCCTGGTCAAGCAGATCGTAGCGCGCCAGGCAGTTGATGATCGAATCCAGCGACTGAACATGGAATTGGCCCAGCGCGCCACCCAACTGGAATCGACCAATGCGGAACTGGAAGCGTTCACGTATACCGTCTCGCACGACCTGCGCGCGCCTCTCCGCCACATCCACGGATTCGTCGAGATGTTGCAAAAATCCCCCGCCGTCCAGGCCGAGCCTGGGAATCAGCGCTACATGAATATCATTGCCAAGGCGGCAAAGCACATGGGCCTGCTTATCGACAGCCTGCTTGATCTTTCCCGTACCGGCCGCGTGGAGCTTCACCCTGTCCCGCTCGATATGCGCAAGATGATCGACAAGGTCATTGAAGAGCTCGAACCGGAATGGAAAAATCGGCGCGTGAGGTGGGATATTCGCCCGCTGGTATCTGCCTCCGGCGACTCGACCCTGGTCCGGCTGGTCTGGATGAACCTGATCACCAACGCGCTTAAATATTCGAGGCCGCGCGAGGAATCGCGAGTGGAGATAGGCCAGTCCAGTACGGAAGGCAACGGAAGCGAGGTCTCCTACTACGTCCGCGACAACGGAGTCGGCTTTGACATGAGATATGCTGACAAACTTTTCGGGGTATTCCAGCGTTTGCACCGCGCCGAGGATTTTGAAGGCACCGGGGTTGGCCTGGCCAATGTCAGACGAATCGTCAATCGGCATGGCGGCCGGGTTTGGGCGGAAAGCGAGTTGAACGCCGGTTCAATCTTCCATTTTTCGCTGCCTCGGACTCCCTTTGAAAGTTCAACCACTCCTGCCTGATATGAAACGCATCCTGCTCGCGGAAGATAATGAAAACGATGTGGAGCTCACCCTTTCTGCGCTCGCGGAATGCCGCCTGGCGAACGAGGTCGACGTGGTGCGCGATGGCGCTGAGGCGCTCGACTATATCTACTCCCGGGGAAATTTTGCGGATCGCGGACATGACTTGCCGGGCGTCGTGCTTCTTGACCTCAAGATGCCCCGCGTCGATGGCCTCGAGGTTCTTCGCACGATCAAGTCTGATCCCAAGCTGCGGACGCTGCCCATCGTCATGCTCACCTCATCGCGCGAAGAACAGGATCTTTTACGCAGCTACCATTCCGGCGTAAACGCCTTCGTCGTCAAGCCGGTCGACTTCGCCCAATTCGTTGCCGCGATCAGGACATTGGGGATTTTTTGGTCTATTTTAAACGAATTACCATCGGGCCGTCCAAAACGCGCCTGACGCATTCCTGTGGTCATGAAATCCCCCTTGCGCATCCTGCATGTCGAAGATTCCGAGCCTGATTCGGAATTGATCGGAGAAATGCTTCGTCGAGGAGGAATCGATTGCGAAATAGTTCGACGCGACACGATCAAGGATTATCTGGTCAATCTAAAATCCAAAAAGTTCGATCTCATCTTTGCCGATTGCACCCTGCCCGGCTTTAGCGGACTTCATGTGCTGGAACTCGCCCGGGAACACGCCCCGGAGATTCCGTTTATCTTCATTTCCGGCACCATCGGCGAGGACACGGCAATCGAATCGCTGCACAACGGGGCCACGGATTATGTGTTGAAAAATCGACTCTCGCGGCTTGTTCCCGCGGTCAATCGCGCCATTGAGGAGGCGGCCGAAAAGGCGAAAAATCTCGCGATGGAACAGCAACTCCAGCAAGCCCATCACCTCGAGGCGGTGGGCACGCTTGCCGGCGGCATTGCTCACGATTTCAACAACATCCTCACCATCATCAAGGGGCACGCGTCCCTCTTGAACACGGAAGGAAACCAGCCAGACCGCGTGGCAGAGATCGCGGCCATCATCGACCACGCCGCCCGGCGCGGTTCCGACCTGGTCAACCAAATGCTGGCTTTCGCCCGCAAAAGCGAAGGCACCTTCGCATACACCGACGTTAATCTGCTCCTTCAACATGTGGCCGCCATGTTGAAGGAAGCGATGCCACGCAACATCAGCTTTGAGTTTCAACTCGATGGAACGCTGCCTGAAATTCTTGGCGATTCCGGCCAGATTGAACGAGTCGTCATCAACCTTTGCACCAACGCCCGCGACGCGATGCCTCACGGCGGCAAAATCATCTTCGCCACCGAATGGTTCAATGGCGATCCCCTGTCACACGAACCGACCGGCGGAGAGCCCTATCTCCTTCTCCGCGTGACGGACACCGGTGTCGGCATGGACAAGACGACACGAGAGCACATTTTCGAGCCGTTCTTCACCACGAAGCCAAAGGGCAAGGGAACGGGTTTGGGCCTGCCAGTGGTCTACGGTTTGATGCAATCTCACGGCGGAGCGGTCGATGTATCCTCGGAACTGGGCAAGGGAACATCTATTTCCCTCTACTTTCCCCTTCACACCAACGGACGACTGCCCCACCAAACCCAAAAGCTGCCCGAGATTCCCCGGGCGACCAAGGGATCGGAAACGATCCTGGTCATCGACGACGAGCCTGATGTCGTCGCCTTCCTGAAGGTTATGCTCGCAGCACATGGATACCGGATCCTGGCAGCCGGAAATGCCGAGGAGGCGTTGGAACTTTTTCAAGCACATCAGGACGAAATTGATCTCCTCTTTTCCGATTTTGGCCTGCCCACACTCGACGGCTTTGAGCTCAGCCGACTTCTCCGCAGTCTTAAGCCAGGATTAAAGACAGTTTTGGCCAGCGGTTACGCAGAAAGCATTCGAGCCAAGATGATAGACCCGGGTGTTTCCGCCTTCGTTTCCAAGCCGTACACGGCAGAAGCGGTTCTTCACGCCATTCGCGCCGCGATGGAAAAGGATGTCACCTCTCCGCCGACTGGATCTTTGTAACCGCGAAATCGAATTCCTTCTACTTGCCCAGCACGACTTCTTCGCTGAGATCGAGGACATGCCGGGTCCACGAATTGATCCGGTCATGCAGCTGCGCGTCGTGGATAAGCGACTCGCCGTGGGAGGGAATCATTTCCTTGATCTTCGTCTGCCAGGCGCGGGTCTTCAGTTGGTCGGGGAAGCAGTCCCCGATCAGTTCGAGCATGATCGCGACCGCCGTGGAGGCGCCGGGCGAAGCGCCCAATAGCGCGGCGATGGAGCCGTCCGCGGAGGTGATGACCTCCGTGCCGAACTGCAGCACGCCGCCCCGCTTGGGGTCCTTCTTGATGACTTGAACGCGCTGGCCGGCATGCTCCAGGGTCCAGTCCTCCATCTTAGCCGTTGGGACAAATTCCTTGAGCGCCTCAAGCCGGGCCTGCGGCGACTGCAGGATCTGGCCAATGAGATACCGGGTCAGTCCGATATTCTGGAAGGCCGCGGCCGTCATCGGCACGAGGTTGTCGGGCTTGATGGCGAAGGGAAAATCGAACATCGACCCGTTCTTCAGGTACTTGGTCGTGAATCCCGCGAAGGGGCCGAAGAGCAGGCCCTTCTTGCCGTCGATCATGCGCGTGTCGAGATGCGGCACCGACATGGGAGGCGCGCCCAGCGAGGCCTTGCCGTAGACCTTGGCCTCATGCCGGGCGATGAGTTCCGGATTGTGGCAGCGGAGCCACTGGCCGCTGACCGGAAAACCGCCAAAGCCGCGCCCCTCGCGGATGCCTGACTTCTGGAGCAACGGCAGCGCTCCACCGCCCGCACCGAGAAAGACGAACTTCGCCGCCACCGTGCGCTGCTGGTCGGCGGTCTTGTCCTGTACGTAAAGCCGCCAGGTCTTCGCGTCGCGATGAAGATTAAGAATCTGATGGTTGAGATGGACCGTAACCCCATCCATTTCCTTCAAGTGCGCGATGAGGCTGCGGGTCAGCGCGCCGAAATTGACATCGGTGCCGAAGGTGACGCGCGTGGCCGCGACCGGTTCGTCCCCCGTGCGCCCCTCCATGATGAGAGGCATCCACTCGGCCAGTTGCGCCGGGTCGTCGGAAAACTTCATGGCGCCGAACAGGTGATTTTTGCGCAGCGCTTCAAACCGCTTCTTGAGATAGGCGACGTTCTTCGCGCCGTGGACGAAACTGAGATGCGGGATGCGATTGATGAAGCTGCGCGGTTTCTTGACGCGATTTCGCTCCACGAGATAAGACCAGAACTGCTTCGAGATTTTGAACGACTCGTTGATCTGGAGGGCCTTCGAGCAGTCGATGGAACCATCGGCCCGCTCGGGCGTGTAGTTCAGTTCGCAGAGGGCGGCGTGACCGGTGCCTGCGTTGTTCCAGGCGTCGGAGCTTTCGGTGGCGACCTCGGAACGGCTCTCGAAAATCTCGATGGTCAGGCTCGGGTCGAGTTCCTTCAGGAGGACGCCCAGCGTCGCGCTCATGATGCCGGCGCCGATCAGGACGACGTCGGTCGTGGGAGAGGAGGAATTTGCGCTCACAGAAGCTCTGGTTTAGCCATTTTCCTCTCCCGTGCAATTCCAATGCCATCCGAGGGCGTGGAGGATCGACCGTTGTGCGCCAACCGGCCGCGATTACGGCGAGAACGAACCCGGCACGAGGCGTTCGTACCAGGGCGTCTTAAGCGACAGTCCCGGCTCCGCCGTGCGCTCGACGGTGATGACAATACGCTTGGCCGCAGGCTGGTGGCTCTTCTCCGCGACGCTGTTGATGGGGAGAAGGACGTTGAGTTCCGGAAAGTAACCGGCGCAATCGCCACGGCACAGCCGGTAGGGCACGGCCACGAATCGTTTGCCGTACCGTTTCTGTCCCTGAAAGTGGCTGGTAATATTGATGATGTCCCCCGCCACGATTCCCCGTTCGGCCATGTCCTCGGTGTTCATCATCAGGATGCGGCGCCCGTTGTGAATGCCGCGATAAACGTCGTTCCAGGCGTAGATCGTGGTGTTGAATTGATCGTGGCTGCGGACGGTGGTGACCACCAATTGCCCGGGCTCCAGCTTGCGCTGCGGCAGGTCGACCACGGTGAAATTAGCCTTGCCGTTGGCGGTCCCGGAGAAATCGCCCTCACGCGGCTTGTTGGGCAGATAGAAGCCGTATTTTTGCCGGACCTTCTCGTTATAGCCTTCGGTACCGGGAATGACCTTGGCAATGAGATCGCGGATGCGGTCGTAATCGTCGATCAGCCAGAGCCAGTCGACCTTCGATTTCCCGCCCAGCGTCCGCGCCGCGATGTGGCAGATCATCGCTGGCTCCGACATCAATTCCTTCGAGGCGGGCTGCAGGCGCCCATGCGACATCTCGACGACGCCCATCGAGTTCTCCGTTGACTGGAATTGCGGCACGCCCTTCTGCTCGTCGATTTCCGTACGGCCCAGCGCGGGAAGGATAAGCGCCCGCTTGCCGGTGACAAGGTGCCCGCGATGCAGCTTCGTGCTGATCTGGACGGTCAGGCGCGTGTTGCGCATGGCTTCCGCCGTATATTCGGTATCGGGGGCGGCCGAGAGGAGATTGCCGCAGAGACTGACGAAAACCTTGGCCTTGCCCGCATGCATCGCCTTGATCGATTCCACCACGTCGAAGCCATGTTCCCGCGGCGGGTCGAAGCCGAAGACGCTTTGCAGCTTGTCGAGGAACGGCTTCTTGGGCCGTTCCCAGACGCCCATCGTGCGGTCGCCCTGCACATTGGAATGACCGCGCACGGGACAGACGCCTGCGCCCTCTTTGCCGAGCGCACCGCGCAGCAAGTTGAGGTTCACCAGCTCCTGGATCGCATGCACGGCCGTGGTCTGCTGAGTCAGGCCAAGGCACCACGCGGTGATGATTCGGTCCGACTTCACCAGCAGCTCCGCGACCTCGCGCATCTTGTCGCGGGGGACGCCCGATTCATGCACGAGCGAATCGATGTTCTCCTGCCGCAGGCGCGTGATGAAATCCTCAATGCCCGCCGTCTTCTCGCGAATGAAGTCCCAGTCGAACGCCTTGCCGGGATTCGCATCCTCCAGCGCCAGCATCTCCTTCATGATGCCCTTGAAGAGGGCGATGTCGCCGTTGATGCGGATCTGCAGGTAGATGTCGGTCAGCTTCTGGCCGTTGCCGATGACGCCCTTCACTTCTTGGGGATCCTTGAAGCGCAGCAGCCCCGCCTCAACCAGCGGGTTGATCGCGATGATCGTGGCCCCCTTCTGCTTCGCCTCGGAAAGCGTGGTTAGCATGCGGGGATGGTTCGTCGCCGGATTGTGGCCGATGAGGAAGATCACCTGCGCCTTGGCAAAATCCTCGATCTTCACCGTGCCCTTGCCAATGCCGATCGACTCCGTCAGCGCCGAGCCCGAGCTCTCGTGGCACATGTTGGAGCAGTCCGGCATGTTGTTCGTGCCGAAATGCCGCGCGAAGACGCCAAAAAGAAAGGCCGACTCGTTGCTGGCGCGACCGGAGGTGTAGAAGACGGCCTCGTTGGGACTCGTGAGCACGTTCAGTTCATCGGCAATCATCTGGTAGGCCGCATCCCACGAAATCGGCTCGTAGTGATCGAACCCCTCGCGCAGGACCATGGGCTCGGTCAGCCGACCCTGCTGGCCCAGCCAGTACTCGTCCTTGTTGGAAAGCTCGACGATGGAGTGCTTGGCAAAAAACTCGGCGCCGCACTTCCGCGAATCGGCCTCCCACGCAATCGCCTTGGCGCCGTTTTCGCAGAACTCCGCCATTTTCCGGTGGTTGTCGGTTTCGGGCCAGGCGCAGCTCATGCAATCCACGCCGTGCGAGTGATTGAGGACGGCGAGCGAACGGGCCCCGCGAAACAGCGACCGATTCATCAAAAGATGCTCGCCGGAACGGATGACCGCCGGCATGCCCGCCGCGTAGGTCTCGGGTTCGGTCAGCCGAATGGCGCGCAGGTCATCGGGGAACTGCGCCCGGACCGGATGCGGCACCCAGCTGGGCTCTTCGAGCCTGTCGCCGGCCACGCCGTCGGAAGGAAGCGGGTTGCGCAGGATTTCCGCCTCGCTCTTGGGCCCTTCCGTATGCGGGTCCATTTCCGCCGTCATGTCCGAGTTGCTGTTCTGACTGTTAGCCTGCTGGGCGCCACCGGTTTCGACCGCGGTAGGGTCTTTTTGAGGATTGATGGCCATGCGGATTTTGAATTGGGGGTTTTCGCCTTCCACGCGTGTCCCGCCAAAACCATCTTACGCCGAAATGGATCGATGGCAAATCCCCGCCAAGGCCCCATCTCCTCTCAAAAGACACGCCCGCCTGCCTCGGACCCGTACCGGAAGGGCGACCACTTGGAAACCGCTCTCCATGAGCGGAACTTAACGGCGCAGGTTAGACCCTTGGAGGAATCTCCATCAACGCCGTTTTAGGATTTTCACGACTCCAATCAGGGTCCTATTTAAATGCAAATTAATAGAACCACTGGATGAGAGGGGAAATGGATATTTCCTGTTAAACGTCAATATTTTCCAGGCCGTATTCTATAATATAAGAGCCACTTCTCCAGAGGGCATTTATTTAAAAAGGCCTCGCCAAGTAGTCGCGCTTATATCGTAAAAGTTTCGTGAACTTTTCACTGAACTGAGGGTCTTTGATAACTGGAACGATTCGAGATGCTCGCCCCGCCTTCATCGGCACGGCTGCACCTGGAATCCCTCCATGAAAACGTCCGCCGCCTTCCGTCGTTATGTTCAACTCGCCCTTCACGCGCTTTTAGGAGACATTTCGTTCTCCTGGCGCCCGCCCCAGTGGCTGCGTCGAACCGGACAAGGCATCGCCCGACGGCCCATCGTTTCCCTGCTGGCTTTTCTGGCGCTTCTCGGCGCCGTTATCGGCGGCTGGCTCCTCTGGAACGGTTGGAAAAACCGGCCTCAGCCGCTCCTCACCGACTGGATCGCGCAGGCACCGGGAGTGGCCTATCCGTCCAATCAATTCGAGCCGCAAACGCTCTCGGTGTCGTTTGACCGCTCTGTGGCGGCGCTGGCCCAGATCGGCAAGCCGTCGCTGCAGGGCGTGACCCTGGCGCCTCCCTTTCCGGGAAACTGGCGCTGGACCAGCGGCTCCAACCTCATCTTCGAACCGAAACAGGACTGGCCGGCCGGGACCGAATATCGCATCACCTTCTCGCGACAGATTTTCTCCGGCCACGCGCGGATCACGACGTTGAGCAAGACGTTCACCACCGCACCGTTCACCGGGCAGCTCAGCGATCTCGTTTTCTATATCAACCCGAAAGACCCGGCGACCAAACAAGTCACGGCCACGTTCACCTTCTCGCATCCCGTCGACCGCCATTCACTCCAAGGCGAGTTGAAGATGGACGTGCAGGGCACGGAATCGATCTTCGCCGGTGATCCGCCGCACTTCACGTTGACCTACGACAAGCAGGATCGGGTCGTCTATTTCCGTTCGGCCAACACCGTGCTTCCACAATTGTCGACCTACCTCCGCCTCACGCTGCCGGAAACGATCAAGCCGGCCTCAGGCGATGCGACGCTCGCCGATGAAACTCACCAGGACGTGTTGATCCCGAGTCAGTTCGACCTCTTTCACGTCAACTCCGCCGACGTCGTCATCGTGAAGGACAAGGACGCCGAGCCGTCGCAGGCCCTGATCCTCAACACGTCGGTCGGCATTAAGCCGGACGTGCTCAATGGCCATATTCACGCCTACATTCTGCCTTCACGCTTCGATGGAAACCACAACCCCAAGCCTTGGGCGGGCCCGGCGGAAATCGACGCCAAGGTCCTGGCCGGCGCCAAGGAAACCGACCTGATTCCCATTGCCAGCGAGGAGACGTACACGTCCGCACCGTCCTTTCGCCTGAAGGTTCCCGAGAACGCGCAGGTCTACGTCGTCATCGACAAGGGCATCAAGTCGCTGGGTGATTTCCCCCTCCGCGACGAGTACGATGCCGTTTGCAGCGTTCCGGCCTTCGAGCGCGAGGTGCGCTTGATGTACGACGGCTCACTGCTCGCGCTCAATGGCGAACGCAAGCTTTCGGTCTCGAGCCGCGGCGTGGATGAGCTGGAGTACCGCCTGGCGCGCGTGAATCCGGGCGAGATCAACCATCTCGTCAGCCAGTCGGAGGGAAGTTTCCAAAGTCCAGTCTTCAATTCCGACAACTTCGGCGAGAGCGACCTGGCGGAAACGGTCGTGCGGCGAGACGCCATCGCCAATACGGACGCGGCGCAGCGCAATTACTCGAGCTTCGACTTCTCCGAGTTTGTGAATGACAACGACGCGAACGAGGGAAAACTCGGCCTTTTTATTCTCCATCTCTATGGTCGCAAGACGGGCAAAAATGCGGGCTATTACCAGCAGGACGGCGGCGTATTGCGCGACACCGACCTCGCCCAGCAAAACAACAACAACGGCGAAAAGGCGCGCCCGGAAGACACCGACACGCTCCTTTCCGACCGGCGGCTGATCCTCGTCACCGATCTCGGCCTGATCGTGAAGGACAATGCCGACCAGACTCACGACGTCTTCGTCCAGTCGATCAAGACGGGCGATCCGGTGGGCGGCGCGAAGGTGATGGTGCTGGGCCGGAACGGGCTTCCGCTGCTGACGGTCGAGACCGACGACCAAGGGCGCGCGCCGATTCCCTCGCTCGCTGATTTCGCGCACGAGAAACTGCCCGTCGCTTATGTCGCGCAACTGGGCCGCGACGTCTCCTTCCTCCCCTTCGGCCGCGAGGACCGCGAGCTGAACCTGTCGCGCTTCGACACCTCGGGCCTCGAGGGCATCAAGCCGGAGGACCTCACGGCATTCCTCTTCACCGACCGCGGCATCTATCGCCCCGGCGATGAAGTGAAGCTCGGCCTCGTCGTCAAACAGCACAACTGGCGCGGCAACCTGCAGGGCGTCCCGCTGGAGCTGGACATCATCGATCCGCGCGGCCAAACGGTGCAGGCGCGGGTGCTAAACTCCGATGCGACCGGTTTTCTCGAGACCACCTTTCCCTCTCACGAGACGTCGATCACGGGCGAATACCAGGCCGACTGCTACCTGGTAAAGGACAAGGAAAACAAGACGCTGCTCGGCGAGTCATCGTTCCGCGTGAAGGATTTCCTACCCGACCGCCTGAAGATCACGGCCAAGCTGCTCGGCGATATCCCCGAGGGGTGGATCGCGCAGAAGGGGCTGCAGGCCGAGGTGACGCTGCGCAACCTTTATGGCTCCGCGGCCGCGGGCAATCGCATGCGCGGGAAACTCACGCTCATGCCGTCCCAGTTCGGTTTCGCCAAATATCCCGACTATAATTTCACCGATCCCTATCTCGATCCGAACGCCAACCGGAAGTCCTACGAACTCGACCTGCCCGAACAAACGACGAACGACGACGGCCAGGCGAGCTTCGCGCTGGACGCGACCGGAATGGAGCCATCCGCCTATCAGCTCTCGTTCCTCGCGGAGGGACTGGAAAAAGGCGGCGGACGCAGCGTCACCGCCTATACTGGCGTGCTCGTCTCGCCCAGCGCGTGGCTGCTCGGCACGAAGCCGGACGGTGATTTCAGTTACGTCGATCACGACAGCAAGCGCAGTGTCCGGCTGCTCGCCGTCGATCCGCATCTCACGTCCATCGCGGTCGATCACCTGACGCTCAAGCTGGTCGAGCGGCGCTACGTGGCCGTGCTCGTCCAGGAACCGAACGGCAACTACGGCTACGAGTCGGTGCTGAAGGAGATTCCCGTGGAGGCGAAGGAACTTTCGGTCGCGGCTGGAGGAACGGACTGGCCGCTGGAAACGGACGCGCCGGGCGATTTCGCCGCGCGCTTCTACAACGGGCAGGGCGACCTCATGGCCGACGTGCGCTACTCGGTCGCGGGCGCGGGCAACCTGACACGTGCGCTGGAGAAAAATGCCGAACTCACCGCGAAGCTTTCCAAGCCTGAATACAAGGCGGGCGAGGACATCGAGGTGCAGATCACCGCGCCCTACACCGGCGCGGGGCTGATCACCATCGAGCGCGACAAGGTCTACGCCACGCAGTGGTTCAAGGCGACCTCGACCTCCTCCATACAGAAAATCCGACTGCCCGCGGATTTCGAAGGCAATGGCTATCTCAACGTCGCGTTCGTACGTGGACTCGACTCCAAGGAAATCTATATGAGCCCGCTCAGTTACGCCGTCCTTCCGTTCAAGGTGGACCAGGAAGCGCGCCACACGCAGCTCACCATCGCCGCAGCGCCGGTCGCCGTGCCCGGCCAGCCGCTGACGTGGACCGTGACCGCCAGCCGTCCCACCCGCGCCGTCGTCTATGCGGTCGATGAAGGCATCCTGCAGGTCGCCGGTTATCAGTTGCCAGATCCCCTCGCCTACTTTTTCCAGAAAGAGGCGCTCGGCGTCGGCACGCGCCAGACGGTCGATCAAATTTTGCCGGAGTATTCCATCGCGCGGGAAGTTGCCGCAACCGGCGGCGACACGGGCGCGGATTTGCTCGCGCACCATCTCAATCCCTTCAAGCGCAAGCACGATGCCCCTGTCGCGTATTGGTCGGGCGTGGTCGATCTCGGCCCGCAGGCGAAGAGTTTCACCTATAACGTGCCCGATTATTTCGCGGGCACGCTGCGCATCATGGTCGTGGCGGCGTCGCCCGATGCGGTCGGCTCCGCCCAAACCACCACGCAGGTACGTGGGCCATTCGTTATCAGCCCGAACGTCCCAACGTTTCTCGCGCCCGGCGACACATTCGACCTAAGCGTGACCATCGCGAACAACATCAAGGGCTCCGGACCTGATGCGCCGGTCGACTGTTTCCTCTCCACCACCGATGGCCTGGAAATCTTCCAAAAGCCGTCCGCTTTGGTGCCCATTTCCGAGGGCAAGGACACGAGCGTCCATTGGCTTCTTCGCGCGAAAGACCTGCTCGGCAATGCCGACATTACCGTCACCGCACATCACGACGGCGCGACGTCGAGCCTCGTTTCGCACCTGAGCATCCGGCCGCCGGCGGCCTTCCTCACCACGCTCAACTCCGGCTATTTCACCGACTCGCAAAAGCGGATCGACCTGACGCGAAAGCTTTATCCCCAATTCCACGCCAATGCGGTCACCGCGTCGATTGTGCCGCAGGGCTTCTCGCGCGGGCTGGGCGATTACCTCGAGCACTATGAATACGGCTGCACCGAGCAGCTTATCAGCAAGGCGTTTCCGTCGCTCGTCTCCAACGACACGATGCAGCAGGGCCTGACGCAGGCTGAGGTCCAGCAGCATCTGCAGGCGATCTACGACGTACTCGCGAGCCGCCAGAACAACCAGGGCGCTATCGGCTATTGGCAGCCAGAAACCGACGTCCATTTCGATGTTCCGACCCTCTGGGCCGTCGAGCTCATGACCGAGGCGAAGGAGCGCGGATATCAAATTCCCGACGCCATGTTCACCCGTGCTCTCGACCACCTCCGGCAAATGGCGAAGGAGGAGCCGTCGGACTACGACGATGCGCGCCTGCAGGCGGTGGCGATCTACTTCCTCACGCGCAACGGTAACGTGACGACGAATTTCCTCGAGCACAACCGGGCCTGGTTCGAGGCGAACGCGAAGGACATGTGGGGCCAGGATATCGTCGGGCCCTATATCGCGTCGACCTACGCGCTGCTCAAGAACCAGCGGCAGGCCGACGACATCATTGGCCGATTCCATCTCGTCGGCGCCCAAATGCAGGCGGAGGACGATTTCTACAACGATCTCGGCTGCGATTCGATTTACATCGACCTGCTCGCGCATCATTTCCCGGATCGACTACATCGCCTGCACGATGCCGACTTAATGGCACTGGCGAAGCCGATCATGGATGGCGATTTCAACACCATCTCCGCGGCTTGGGCGATCCTGGCGCTGGACGATTACGGGCACGCGGTCGCCAAGGACAGCACCGCACTGACGAATCTGTCCATCGATGAAGTGACCGGAACGACCACGCACCCGCTCGACTTGAGCGCCGGGCTTTATCCTACCGGCAGCTTCGGTGTGGATGTGGACGCGCTCCTCTTTCATCAACCACAGCACAGCGCCATCGGCTTGCCGGGGCTGTTCTACCAGGTTACTCAATCCGGCTTCGATCACACGGCGGCCACGACGCCGATCAGCGAGGGAATCGAAGTCTCGCGCGAATACCACGACCAGGACGATCACGTCACCACGACGGCGAAGCTGGGCGACGAATTGAACGTGGTGCTGCGCGTGCGCGGCGTCGGTGACCGCGACATCACCAACGTGGCGATCCTCGACCTGCTGCCCGGCGGTTTCGAGGTCGTGCCCGAATCGATTCAGACGGGGACCTGCAATTATGGCGGCATCGACTACGCCGATGTGCACGAGGACCGCGTCGCCGTTTTCGGCACGGTGAATAACCAGGAGACGACAATCACCTACCGCATCAAGGCGACGAACAAGGGAACCTACGCCGTGCCGCCGCCGCAGGCCGAGGCGATGTACCATCTCAAGATTCGCGCGCGCGGCGTTTCGGGACAACTCACGGTGACCGATTAAGATGCGCGCGCGTTGGCTCAAACCGGCCTTGCGACTCGCCGCCTTCGGGCTCGGCGTGAGCCTGCTGTTCCTCGCGCTGATCCCGAAACCGCACCTACTCGATGAGACCACTTTCTCGTCCTGCTACCTCGATCGCGAGGGCCACCTGCTGCGGCTCGGCCTCGCGGAGGACGACCGCTATCGCGTCTTCGTCCCGTTGCGCGAGATCTCACCGCAGTTCGTCGAGATGACGCTGCTGCATGAGGATCGCTTCTTCCGCGAGCACCCGGGCTTTAACGCGGTGGCGCTCGCACGGGCGACATGGAACGCCATGACGCGCGGCGGCGTTCATCCCGGCGCGTCCACGATCACGATGCAGCTCGTGCGCCTCCACTACGGCCTCAACACGCGCACGCCGTGGGGCAAGCTCTGCCAGATTTTCGCAGCGATCCATATGGAGATGCATTGCTCCAAAAGCGAAATTCTCGAGGCCTATTTCAACCTCGCGCCCTATGGCCGGAATATCGAAGGCGTCGGCGCGGCGAGCCTGATTTATTTCGGCAAGCAGCCGTCGCAGCTCGACGCGGACGAGGCGATGACCTTGGCGGTAATCCCGCAAAGCCCTGCCCACCGCGCGCCCGGCTCGGCTCGGCATGAGGCAGCGCTGCGCAAGGCGCGCGAGCTGCTCCTCACCCAATGGCTCGTGCCGCACCCGGAGGACGCCCGGCTCCGCGACGTGCTGGCCATGCCGATCCAGGTCAGCCTGCCGCGCGATCTCCCCTTTCGCGCCCCGCATCTCGTCGATGAAATGATGGCGCGCAATCCCGCGCCGTCCTCCGAGGTGCGGCTGACCATCGACAGCGCCGAGCAGGAAGTCCTCGAGCACGAAATCGGCCGCTACATCGCCGCGCGCGAGAACATGGGAGTCAAAAACGCCTGCGCGCTCCTGGTCGATTACACGACCATGGAGGTGCGCGCGGCGGTCGGCTCCGCGGCATACCGGCGGGTGGACATCGAAGGCCAGGTCAACGGGCTGCACATGCAGCGCTCGCCCGGTTCCGCGCTTAAGCCGCTCGTTTATGCGCTCGCATTGGACGAAGGACTCATCCATCCCAACTCGCTGCTGCGCGACGCGCCCGCGAGTTTCAACGGCTACGATCCCGAGGATTTCGACCATCAGTTCGCCGGTCCCATTTCCGCGCACGACGCGTTGATCCAAAGCCGCAACGTGCCCGCGGTCGAGCTTGAGTCGCAACTCGCGCCGGACCGGAATCTCTACACGCTGTTGCGCGACGCGGGCGTGCGGCGGTTGCAGCCGGAACGTCATTACGGCTTGAGCATCGCGCTCGGCTCGGCCGACGTTTCGCCCGAGGAGATGGCCGCGCTATACGCCATGCTGGCCAATCGCGGCCAGCTCAAGCCGCTGCGCTTCGATCTGGAGGACCCCAAAGAAACCGGCGACCAATTGCTTTCCCCCGAAGCGAGCTACCTCACGCTCGATATGCTCAAGGACGCAGCGCCCCCGGGCGATGCCAGCTTCTCGCCGTTAAGCCGCGACGGACGCCCGGTGGCGTGGAAAACAGGCACTTCCTTCTCTTATCGCGATGCGTGGACCGCCGGCGTCTTCGATCATGAGGTCCTCGTCGTCTGGGTTGGTAATTTTGACGGCACGGCGAATCCGCAATTCGTCGGCCGCAGCGCCGCCGGCCCGCTTTTCTTTTCCATCGTCAATGCGCTCCGCGCGCGCGAGCCCGCGCCCGCCACGACCTGCTTTGACCTCACGCCCGATCTCAACCTGCGGCACGTCGATCTCTGCGCCGCCTCGGGCTGCCTCGCCGGACCAAATTGTCCGCATATCGTTTCCGGCTGGTTCATTCCCGGCAAGTCGCCCATCACGGCCTGCGACGTGCATCGCCGCGTCTGGATCGATAATCGCACGGGCCTGCGGCTGGACGGATTTCCCGCGAATCCAGCCTCCGCGCATGAAACCGTACTGGAATTCTGGCCATCCGATTTCGCACGCCTTTTCCGCGCGGCGGGCCTGCCCAAGGCCGCGCCTCCTCCCTTGCTTGGCTCGGCCGCGCCGCGCGCGGTAAATAGCGCCGAGGGTCCGCGCATCCTTTCGCCGAAATCGGACCTCACCTACCAGGTGCGCCTGGCGGGAGCGAACGATGCCCTGCTCGATCTCGAAGCCACCGCCGACGGCGCGCACGACCGCATCTACTGGTTCATCGACTCGAGCTACTTCGGCGTCTCGGCGGCCAGTTCGCCGCTGCAATGGCAGCCGCAGGTTGGCCGCCATGTCATCCGCGCGGTGGACCAGGCCGGTCGCGCCGATTCGCGGGTCGTGACGGTCGATGCCGTGGAATAGCAGAGCCAATCAATCCGAACGCTGCGCCGAAATGCGCAACTGCCAGAGTACCGAAGGATCGGCCTGAAGGGTCGCTCCCAGCGTCATATCGCCCCAGATGAAATCACGGCGGATGAGCAGCTCATTCCAGCCGGCGCGCAGGTGCAAGGGTTGCGTGACATCGAGTTGCGTCCAAGGCTCGAACATCTTCTTGGCGATCGGCAACGGCTGGCCATTGAGTTGTCCGTGGATCGCGTACTGCCCGTTGGGATGCGAGACCTGCAGCGTCACGTCGGCGGCGCTCGGTGTATAGATATGGGTCAGCAGATACGCAGTCCCCTCGTCATTCCCTCCGTTCCATCCGAGCGCCTTCTGGAAATCGACCTCGTTGTCGCCGCCAAGCTCCACGTCCTGCCAGGACAATCGACGTTGGGCCACGCGCGTGCGGGTGAGTGAGCCCTCGTAGCTGGCGCCCATGTCGCGTTGGGTATCGGGCGGGAAAGTCGCGCCGAAGAGAATCTTGATCACCGCATCGCGGTCCTTGTCGTAGTCGAGCCGGTCGATCGAGGGTGATCCAAACGGTCCGACGGCCATCCACGACCGGATCGGCAGCGCCGTCATGGGAGCGCATTGCACAGGCGACCAGGCGCCGGGATAAAACCGCGCCTCGGTCGGCTCATCGAACGTATCGCGACTGGCGGATCCATCGGCGTTGCTCCACCAGAAACGATCGTGACCGCCGAAGTTGGCGTCGAAATTTCCCTCCGTGCGCCAGCCGTCGAGCCGCGGCGCGTCCGGCAGCGCGGCGCGCGGAATGGCCGCAGCCAAAACGAATCCACGGCCGTCAGGATCGAGCCGGGCACCGCTCTTCACGCCCGGCACGATACCGACGCGCTCGAACGTCGCCGTCCCCCCTGCGGGCGTGCGATAAGTCTGCGAATTCGCGCCCGGCCCGCGCCACGTTGGGTACATGCCCAGCACGACCGGCTGGCTCGCGCCGTTGACGTTGAAAAGACCGAAGACGAAACGCACATCACCGGGCCGGCCACCCGGCGCGCTCGCACCGGACGTCGCGTCCGGGTCGCCCTGGAGGTATAATCCGAGCGTATCGGATTGCCGATCATGCGCGAAAAGATGCTCCGGCAAACCGAGCGGCTTGATCTCCACACCGTGTCCCGTTCGCGCATGCCAGCGAATATAGAGATGCCCGCGATCATAGAGACAGCGCGCCTCGACGGTCTGTTCCGAACCGTTGCTGAACGCGACCGGCTCGCACGCCTCCCAACCGCGCATCGAGCCGTCGAGTGCCGGAGCGCCTCCCGGCGACGGATCAATTTGAGCAAGGGCTTTCGAGGCCCCACCGCCGCGTAACTGCAGCGCGGCCGAGGGCGGAGCCGCGATGCCGGCCGCCGTGAGGACGACGCTGCGATCCAGCGTGGTCAGGGGATGGACCGGATTTTCCGTGGTCGACCAGCCTTGTGCCTCGAAGATCTGCGGCATCGTCTTGCCCATCGCCAGATAGATTTTGCCGTTGTCGCGATTGGCATAAACGTCGCCGGCAAAAAACTCGCCCGGCTGCCAATAGGCGCCCATCTGGTCATGTGAAACGAGATGATCATCGGGGAATAGGGTGTCCACATAGAGACCATCCTCGTTATAGAAGACGATGCCCGCGCGCGAATTATCGATCACGCTCACGAGTCCGTTCAGCGGCGCGCTCACGTTCATGGGACCATAAACCTCGCCCGGTTTCGCCACGGCCTCGAGTGCGACACGCCCCACGCGCCATTTCTGCCGGAATCCGCCCTGACCATTGGAAACATAACGCGAGAGCTTATATTGCCCGCCCTGGTTGGCCGACAAGTCGGGCCCGCTGCGACCCGACACATAGAGATTGCCGCCGGCCGCCTCGATGATCGACGCCCAGTCACTGTTGAACACGTCGGAAGTTTCGTTTCCGCCGCGCAGCGTAGTGGCGTGGCCGGTTTGCCGCGCCACGAAAATCTCATCCGTGAGCAATTTCCGCCAGGCGCGCGGATCGTAAAGCGGCGTGCCGCGCGCATCGAAACGGGTCGGCGCCAGTCGCCAGATGTCCGGCGTATACTGGCCAAAGGCGACAAACGAGAGATCGTCAAACCAGGTTTCACCGAAATACCGCAAGGCGCCCTGCGGCGAATTCGTGGCAAACGGCCGATATTCGTTCGGCTCGACCAGGCCGTCGCCATTGAGGTCACGCCATAGATAACGCGTCGCATGGTCCGGATCGGTTCGTTCGCTTAAAATGGCCGCACAGGCGCGCAGGCGGTCTCCCTCCAGATGATAAAGGACGTAGCCGCGACCAAAGGCGATATAGGCCTCGTCGCCGCGATAAATCAGTCGCGGACGGCCAAGCGGCTGAATCAGCTTGCCGCCAAAGCCGCTCTGCCCAACATGGCTCCAGACCGCCTCCGGCGTCCATTGGCCGCTGGCATAATCGATTTTCCACCGCACCAGCGTGTCGCGCTGGCCGATGACATAAACGCTGTCAGGGTGACGCGGATCAATCGCATACCCGTCATTGGCGTGCGTTTGCGGCACGATCCACTGGCGCTGCAACTGACCGCTGTCCCCGCTCCATTCGCTGAGGCGATTGGGGCCGGCCATTTCCACGACCAGCAAGTGATCCTGACCCTGCGCATCGGTCCAACAGGCCAGTTTCTCCGGCGCCATGAACGATTGCGGATCGTAGTGTCCCGGAATCTGCGCGCCAAGGTGACCGTAGACGTGAAGTTGCCGGCCCACCGCGTCGAACTGATAAACATGATTAGCCGCAGAATCGCTTAGATAAAGACGTCGATGGCTGTCGACCTCGATATCGAACGGCGTGATTCCAGCAGGCACATGGAAGAGCAATGCAGGCCGCGTCCGTTGCCAGCCGTCGTCGAGCTTGAGCGACAGGACCTCGTAACCCCGGTCACCGCCATGCAGGACATAGAGCCTTCCTTCGCGCACCGCGAGACCGAGCGGCTGCTCAATGTTCCACTGGGCCAGCACCGAAGCGTCGTTGCCGTCCAGCGCTCGCACGCGATTCACCATGTCGCGATGACTTTCGATATAATCACCTTCGGTCGAATTAACGATCTTCCCCCGTTCCGCATCGAAAACCACCGTGCGTCCGGTCGCATGGTCGGACCACGCCGCCAGCGCCGTCACCCATCCCTCGGGTATATAGACATCGGCCCGGTTCGCCTTCTGGTGACCGAACGATTGACCGTCAGCCCGGCCGACGAATTTCGGGCCGCCGTCGTCGCTGAAGCTCCAGATCGCCTTGCCGTCGGTGCAGGTCGACGTGGCGCCGGCGAACTCGCCGGAGTCAAAGCCGGCGATGATCTGGTCGTAATTCGGCGGCTTGGTGAAATCGGTGAGGAAGAAATTGCGGGCGTTCTCGAGATATTCGAACGTCACCGCGCCGATGCCGTTCGCCGCGACATCGACATCGCCCAGCGGCGAGCCGACCGGATCGCCCTCCACCTTGCCCGGCAATGCGTCCTCGCCGGGGGCCTGCCCCCACGAACCACCCATCGCCGCCAGCTTGGGAACGATCGCATGATATTGGCCTTCGACGGCCCATTTTTGCGCGGGCATATAGATGCCCTTCAAGCCGTACCGGCCCGGCGGGACGGGCATATAATTGTCGTCGAGACCGTCCCAGGTTTCGGTGAAGCGGCCCTGGTTTTCTGTGGTTACGGTGCGAACGAGGCCCGAGGCGAAATTGGCGACAATCCAGGCAGGATCGCGCGGATCGGTCACCGCGAGCGTGACTAGGTACGTGCGGGGCAACGGACCATCGGTCGGCAATTGATAATGGATGAAGGCGGCCGAACCTGCGTCGGCAGTTCCCATCGTCGCGGGCGAATTCGCCTGCGCCCGCAGAAAAAGCGACGCTAGAAAGAGACTGCAAATCAGCCAGAGACCCTGCGGCAAAAAAGGACGCGGCATCCTCACGAGAAGTCGACTCTATACCAGCGCAGCCTGCCCGTACACCTTGCGGGAAACGCTCCGCTGCGTGCCCCTACTACGATTTCTCGCTTTCGTATACGAGATCAGCCGAGGCACGCCATTCATCCAACGCGCGCATGTTGCCAAGCGAATCAGCCACGGGCATGCACGGGCTTTCCTTTAGGCCGGCCGCGATTGCGTCACCAACCGCATCGGCTTCCAGCGCGTAGAGATAATGCGGGCAATCGATCACTATCGCCTCGGCTGCCTTTTCCTCACGCTGCAGATGGATCGTGCTTTTCCCGCCCTCGCGCGAAAAAACGAACGGCGTCGGCACGTGGATGGAGCCGCCCGATCCGAAGACCCGCAGCCCGGTGTCCTGTTTGAGGTTCACACCCGCCGCCAGCTGCGCCAGCACACCGCCGTCAAACTCAGCCGTGGCGAGCGCATAAAGATCGGTCCCGGTTTCCGGATGCAGCCGGGCCATGCCGGTGACGCGGAGCGGATCAAAAAACGCCCGGCCTTGCGCCGCACCCGCCACGAGTCGCGCGATGGACATCGCATAGCAGCCCACGTCCAGGATGCCGCCGCCGCCCAGCGCGTTGGCGAAGAGCCGGCTCCCGGCGTCGAAGTCCGACTTGAAACTAAACGTCGCTTGAACGACCCCGACCTCGCCGATCGCGCCGCCTTGGATGAGCTCCACGATCCGGGCCGTCTGCGGATGGCACCGATACATGAAGGCCTCCATGAGAAAGACGCCATGGGTGCGCACCTCCTCCGCGACGACCAGCGCCTCCGCGTGATTGAGCGTGAGCGGTTTTTCGCAAAGGATGTGTTTTCCCGCGCGGGCAGCCTTCACGCTCCACTCGGCATGCAGCGGATGCGGCGTGCTGATGTAGACAGCCTGCACGTCCGAATCGGCCAGCAATTCATCGTAACTGCCATGGGCTTTCACTCCGCCCTGTTTCGCAGCGAACTCCTTCGCGCTGGCGAGTTCCCTGCTGCCGACGGCAACGAGCCTGCCCGTACGCGAATGAGTGAGTCCCTCAGCGAACGTGTTGGCGATGGAACCCGTGCCGAGAATGCCCCAGGCGAGCGAGGAGGTCGTAGACATACCGCAAGGATGAACGGCGTCGCGCTGGCAGGCAACCGCATTGGACAATCCCGCGCAGGATTTCTATTTTTGCGCGCCACGATTTGCAGGCACGACGGAAAGAATTAGCGCGGGTTTAAAATGGCACCGCGTATAGAATCGATTGCGTCCTCAATCCTCATCAACACCGCATGCACCCGCGTCGCGCTCTTTTCCTCAAAGTTTGCTGCGCCAGCCTGATGGTGCTGACCACGTGCTTCGTCGCACCGCTGGCCGCCCAGCAGACCCCGCAGGTCGGCGCGAGTTGGCCGGTCGGGTCGGCATCCGCGCGCTTCACGGTTGAGGTCGATCCCGGAAGCCTCCCCAGTTCGCTGTCGTGGACCGAGCTGAATCTGCCCGATCCGCGCTGGGCCGCCATGACGATCCGCGTGTTCAACGACAGCAGCGTCGGCGTCGGCTCCCGGATTCTCTGGTCCGCTCCCGGCGAACCCCTCATCCTGCTCTTCGATTCCTCGTCGAACGCGAAACATTACGACATCTATTTCGGTTCCGACTGGCCGCCGATGCCGCTTCAAAATGCCAATGCGGGCGTGCTGCTGGAGACGCGACTGGGCGATGGCAGCACGATCGATCATCTGCCCGACATGCTCAACGCGTGGAACAAGGCCACCACGGTCGAGGGCCGCGCCATCGTTCCCGGCATTTTCGAGGGCGGCAACCGCTTCGGACCTGAGGCCAATCTCCTGCTTCATTTTACCGGCTGGTTCAACGCCACGGCCAACGAACATTTGCAGCTCGCCGCAATGTCCACCGACGCCTCCTTCGTCCTCGTGGACGGCAAGGAGGTCGTCGAGTGGCCCGGCCGACACGACATCGGCGGAGGCATGCATGGCCAGCACATGGGCAGCGTCGACCTCGCGGCCGGTCCGCATCAGCTCGACTATTATAACGCCTATGCCTCGCCGGGCGGGCCGCCCCTCCTCGCCTGCCTCGCGGCCAAGGGCGGCCCGCTGGACAGCTGGGCCATGCTCATGCCGGGCAACACCTTCTTCACGCCCACGGCGCATGCGCACGTCATCGATTACGCCACGCAAGGCACGTCTGCGCCCCCGCTCGCCATCGACTGGAAATCCAATACGCAAAGCGTCGTCGGCCCGGAAGCGCCTGATGTCGGCTTCATCACGCTTTCGTTCACTGTCCGTCCCCAGCAGGCCGGAACGGTGACCTGGACCTTTGACGACGGGACGACCGCGCAGGGCGAAAGCGTCGATCATCTCTTCCCGCGGCCCGGCCTTCGCACGGTGCAGGTCGAGGTCAAGAGTGATACCGCGAGCGTCGCGCCGCTGCGCCAGATCGTCCACGTGCATCCCAATTGGGTGATGCTCAACACCTATCCGCCAGCCCTAGCGTCGGAAGCGCAGACCAACATCCTCGCACGTGATCCCGCGAAATTTTCCGCGTCCGACCTGGCGGGCTGCACGGCGGTCTTCGCCACGTTCAAGACCAACGACGCGCTGCTCAAACTGCAGCCGACCCTTTGCGCGAAGATGGCCACCATCGCCGACACCGACCTGCCCTACGTCGAGCAGGCGGCTCTTCTTCTCGCCCCGGACCTGACCCATGCCAAGGAGTCCGACGCCCTCCTGCGCGCGCTCGTCGATCGCTGCTCGAATCCGTCGTTGATCGCCGTGGCGAGTTCCGCACGCGTCGCCCTGGGGCAACTGACTTTGCTCACGACGCCCCATACCGACGAAGCCCAGTCGCTGCTCGCGGCGGTTAATCCGCGAACGCTGGTCGGCAAGGACCATCGCGCCTACCGCATGCTACAGGCCGACCTGGCCCTGGCTAACGGCGATGTGGCATCAGTCCGCCAGCAATACGAGGCGATGACTGGGCCCCCACGCGGCCCCGACGAACGAAGTTCCGTCCGGGAAATCGGACGCATCGACCAGGCGAGGATTTTTCTCGAGCGCAAGGACGACGAGGCGGCCGAAACCGCGCTGGACCAGGTCGCCCAGCAGTCGCCCACGGAAAAGCTGTCGCCCGACTGGGAGTTGATCCGCCTGCGTCTTTATCAGGACGAAAACCTGCCTGACGTCGCCTTTCTTTACGCGACGAGACTCCTGCCGGTGATGACGGGCAGCGAGCGCAGCGAACTGCTCTATCGCCTGACCGACATGGCGCAGCAGCGGGGCGATCGTCCTCTGGCCGGCAAAATGTTGTCCGAACTGCTGGAAAAGCATCCCTACAGTGAAGAGGCGGCCAAGGCCAAGGCGCGATGGCCGGGCGGCATCTAAACCTCACCTCGCCGGCAGTCTCTTCGTGCAACTATTGCATTGGGGATGTGTTATACTCTTTAAGTGCGCACCGCCATCCTTGCCACGCTGGTTTTGGTTGCCCTGACCCAGGCGGTTCAGGCAGCCGGCGAAAATGACTGGTTTGTCCCCTTGGGCAAACCGCCGGAAGCCCCTCCCAAGCGCATTTCCGGTGGCGAAGGCGTTCCGCCCCTGCCGCTTCCGGCCACACCGTTGCGCCGCACGGAGCGCCATCGCCAACCCACGCCGCCATCGCTTTTCGGCAAAGTCATCTGGGGCGAGCAGGGCTCGTTCACCTATCCCGGTGGCGACAAAAGCACCCAAATTTCCGACTGGAACCTGTGCCCGGCCGATCTCCAGCATCTTTTCGGCAAGGTGCGCGACCAACTCGGCCTCCAGTACGGATACGATGAGGTTTCGCTGGCCACGTTCAACGGCGACCCCGACAAGATGGCGGTGCTCTTCTTCAGCGGCGTCCGCACGCTCAAGCTCGACGACGCCAGCCTCGCCAAGCTGCGCGCCTATGTGCTGCGCGGCGGCATGATCTGCTTCGATTCCGTCGCCGGCTCGCCCTACTTCACCGACTCGGTCAAGGCGCTCATGCAGCAGGCATTCCCCGAACTGGCCTGGCGCGAGATTCCGGCCGATCACCCGCTCTACCACATGGTCGTGGACGTGAACGACGCTCACTATTCGGCTAACGTCGCCACAAAACGGCCTCAACTCGAGGGTCTCTACGTCGGCTCGCGCATCGGCGTGCTGCTTTCGCCCTACGGCCTCGGCTGCGGATGGGACGACCATCCCGTGCCGCTCATTTCGCAGGCCGCCTACTACCAACCCGACACGGCCGACGCCATCGGCCTCAATCTCGTCGCCTACGCCATCGGCTACAATCGCGTCGGCATGGAGGAATCGAAGCCGGAACTCTTCGGCGCGGTGGACGAGAAGACGCCGACCGACGAGTTCGTCTTCGGCCAGATCGAGCATGAGGGCGCGTTCAACGTGCATCCCAACAGCGCCACGGCGTTGCTGGCCAAGCTCCGCTCCGCCACCGCGCTGCGCGTCAACCTTAAGCGCGAGGTGATCGATCCCGGCAAGGACGATCTCTCCAATCTCTCGTTCCTCTACCTGACCGGGCTCGATGATTTTCACTTCAGCGACAAGGAGGCCAGCGCGTTGCGCGCGTTCTTGCAGCGCGGCGGCACGCTGCTGATCAACAACGGGCTCGGCCTGGCGACGTTCGACCACGCGGTGCGGCGCGAACTCGACCGCATCCTGCCCGGTTCGAGGCTGGAACCGGTTCCGCTCTCCAGCTCCATCTTCAACGACGTGGTTCCAGTGCAAACGGCCGACTACACGCCCGCCGTGGCCATGCGTTACGGCGCGGGACTGACGACGCCGAAGCTCGAGGGCATCACGCTCAACGGCGACATCCGGGTCATCTATAGCCCGATCGATCTCGAGGCGGGCTGGGAGCCGACCGAATATCCGATGGCGCTGGCGTATCGTTCCGACACGGCCACTCCGCTGGGCATGGATATTCTGATGTACGCCGCCACGCATTGACGGCATTTTTGTCCTTCGCTCCTCCATGGCCGAGCAACTCCTCATCCGCCGCCCGCAGCAGCCCGAAACCAGGATGGCGCTGGGCGACGAGCCGCTCGTCATCGGCTCCGATCCCGGATGCCATGTCGTGGTGAACGAACCGGGCGTGCTCGGCTTTCACGCCTGCGTGTCGCGGAACAACAAGCTCATCCACGCCGTCTCCTATGACGCGGCCAGTCCGCTCGAAACCGACCAGGGCCCGATGCCGCAGCTGCAATTGGAGGACGGCACGCGCTTCAGCGTCGGCGCGACCCAGTTTGAGCTGCGCAATGGCGCGCAGGCCGAACAGGCGCTGCTGGAAAATCCCGCGGAAGCCGCCGCGCAGCTTCAGGCCGCCATGGCGCGCATCAAGGCCGAGATGGCCCGCGTGGTCATCGGGCAGTCGGACGTGGTCAGCCAGGTGCTCGTCGCGCTCTTCGCCCGCGGCCATTGCCTGCTCGTCGGCACCCCCGGCTTGGCCAAGACGCTCATGGCGCGCACGCTGGCCGGTTCGCTCGATCTCGGCTGCAAGCGCGTCCAGTTCACTCCCGATCTGATGCCGGCCGACATCACCGGCACGCAGGTGCTCGAGCAGGACCCCGTGACCGCCGCGCGCACCTTCCGCTTCAAGCAGGGCCCGATCTTCACCAATCTGCTCCTCGCCGACGAAATCAACCGCACGCCGCCCAAGACGCAGGCCGCGCTACTCGAGGCGATGCAGGAACGCCGCGTGACCATCGCCGGGCAGGCCTACGATCTGCCTGCGCCCTTCTTCGTCATTGCCACGCAAAACCCGATCGAGCAGGAGGGCACGTATCCGCTGCCCGAGGCGCAGCTCGACCGTTTCATGTTCTGCGTGCGCGTGGAATACCCGAGCGCCGACGAGGAGGAGCGAATCATCATGGAAACGACCCGCGACACCAGCGAGGAGGTCAGCCACGCGCTTTCCGCCTCCGCGCTCATCGCCTTCCAACATCTCGTCCGCCAGGCGCCGGTCAGCCGCCACGTCGGCGCTTACGTCACGAAGCTTGTGCGCGCCACGCGGCCCGACGCGCCGGATGCGCCCGACTTCATCAAGAACTGGGTGCGCTGGGGCGCGGGCCCGCGCGCCGGGCAGTATCTCCTTCTCGCCGCCAAGTCGCACGCGCTGCTCAGCGGCCGGCTCAACGTCTCCTGCGACGACGTGCGCGCCTACGTCCTGCCCGTGCTGCGTCATCGCGTGCTCGTCAATTTTGCCGCCGCCAGCGAGGGCGTCGATTCCGATGAGATCGTGCGGCGCCTTGTCGCCGCCGTGCCGGAGCCGGATTACGCGGAGTAGGAATTCATTCCCATGGCCGCGCCCCGCGCCTTCAAGTACCTGCCGCCGCGCGTGGCCGACCAGATTCGCGGCCTGAGCCTCTCCGCGCGCCGCCCGATGCAGGGCGGCATCCAGGGCCTGCATCGCTCGCCCGATTTCGGCGCCTCGGTCGAGTTCGCCGAGTACCGCGACTACGTCGAGGGCGACGCGCCCAACCTGATCGACTGGTCCGTCTACGCCAAGACCGACCGCTACATGATCCGCCGCTTCCAGGACGAGACGAGCCTGCGCGCGACCGTGCTCGTGGATGCGTCGGCCAGCCTGAACTGGAAGCAGACCGGATCGGTCACCAAGTTCGAGTACGCCTGCTCGCTCGCCGCGGGCCTGATGTACCTGCTCGTCAGCCAGGGCGATGCCGTCTCGCTTTCGTTCTTCACCGACAAGCTGACGAAGCGTTTTGCCTCGGTCGCCAGCATCGAGGCACTCAGCCCCGTCTTGTTCGAGATGGAAAAGGTTGAACCGGAAGGCGCGGGCAACATCGAGAAGGCGTTGCACGAGGCGGCGGAGGCGCTCGGCCAGCGCAACCTCGTCATTGTGATTTCCGACCTGCTCCAGCCTCCCGCGAAACTCGCCCGGGGCCTGCAGCATCTCCAGCACAACCGGCATGACGTGACCGTTTTCCACGTACTCGATGCCGCCGAGATCTCGCTGCCGATGCACGGCCTTGTCGAGTTGCGTGATCTCGAAACGGCCGAGAAACTCCTCATCCAGGCGGACGAAATCCGACCTCGCTACGCCCAGGCGGTGCAGGGTTATCTCGGCGAAGTCAGCCGGCTTTGTGCCAGCTGCGGCTTGAACTATTTCACGATCGAGACACGCACGTCGCTGCTGGAGGCGCTGGCCAAGCGCGCCAACGCCTGATCACGGGCCATGCCGCTTTTCGCTCATCCCGCCGCGGCCTGGCTGCTTCCGGCCATCGCGCTGCCGGTCATCTTCCATCTCTTTTTCCGCCTGCGGCGCCAGGTGCGTGACTTTCCAGCCCTCCTCTTTTTCGAGCGCATCGATCCGCGCCTCAGTGCCAAGCGCAAGCTCCACGAATGGCTCATCTTGCTGCTGCGCTGCCTCTTCATCGCGCTGCTTCTGGTGGGTCTCATGCGCCCGCTGCTCGGCGTTCATCAGGCCACCGGAAGCGTCGCGCGGCTGGTGCTCATCGACAACTCCGGCTCCATGGCGGGTCCGGCTCGCGCGGGACTTTCCAAGTTCGAACTGGCCAAAAACGCGACTCAGCAGCTCATCTCGGCGCAGCTTCCGGGCGACAGCGCCCTGGTTCAGCTCACCGTGCCCGACCCGACCGCCGCGTTGCCGGACACCTTCGATGCGACGGCCTCCGCCTTGCGCGATGCGGTCGGCAAGCTCGTCGTCAGTGATGGCGCGGCCTCGATGCCCAAGGCGTTGCGCCGCGCGCTGGCCGCGCTCGATAATGCGAAGGCGACGCAGCGCGAGCTGATCGTCGTCACCGATTTGCAGCGCGACAACTGGACGCGCGGCGAACTGGCCTCCATCCCGACGACGAGTCACGTGGTCATCCGCCGCATCGCCTCGCTGCCACCGACCGCCGGCGCGGCCTCCCTTCAATCCGTCGAGTCACTGACGCGCGCGATCCCGGTCGGCCGCATCACGCCGCTGAAGATCGATCTTCTCAACGACGGCGGCGCGGCAGCAAAAGCGCGCCTGAACGGCAGCGACGATTCGGGCCGTAACCAGACGCATGACCTCAACCTTGGCCCGCATGGATCGACCGCGGCCACCTTCGCCTTTTCCTTCGGCACGCCGGGTTTTCACTGGGCCGAGGTGTGGATTGAGGGCGACACCGCATCGACGGCCACGCGGGCCGACCTCGGCTTCTGGTGCACCGAGGTCCGCAAGGTTCTCTTCGTCGGCACGCACGATGACTTCGGCGCGCTGCCCTACGCCATTTCGCCCGGCGGCAACGCCGAACTCTCCGGGCTCGACAGCGTGTTCGTCGATCCAGCCCAACTCGCCACCAGCCTCGCGGCCAGGCCGCTGGCCGTGGTGACGTCCTGGGATCGCGTCGATCCCGCGCTGGAGGATTACGTCCGCGACGGCGGAACATTGCTCCTCATGCCCCGGGCGCCATCCGGCGGCGCAATCTCGACGCCAACCTGGATTGACGCAAAACCGGGCAACCCCTACACCGCGAAAGACCCGGAACCGCTGCTGCTGCTTCAGGACGGCGACCCCATCTGGCATGATCTGCGCGACGACTCGGGCCGCCCGCAGCTCGGCACACTGCGCGCCTGGCAATACCGGCCGATACAAACGACCGACCGCGACTGGCAGCCACTCATCGCCTCCGGGAAAGGCGCCACGCTGCTGGCGCGGCGCGATCTCGGTCATGGCCGCATCTTCGCCAGCGGCCTCGCCTTTTCGCCGAAGGAATCATCGCTGCCACTCAAGGCCGGATTCGTCATCCTGATGCAGAACGCGATTTTCGGCGATCGCTCCGAACCGACTCCCGTGCGACTGATCCATGCGGGGGACGAAATCACGCTGCCGACCGGCTCCCTGACGATCAAATCACTGGCAGGCAGCGCGCTCTCCTGGCAAGGCGCCGCGCGCAACTTCGCCGGCTTCCCGCGCGCGGGCATTTATGAAGTCCGCCAGCCCAACCGCGTCGAATGGATCGCGGCCTCCGCCGATCCCGACGAGGCGCTGCCCGATTTCCTACCGCTCGGTAGCATCGCGCTCCTGCGCAACCTGCCGCACGAAATCGCCCCGCTGAACAGCGCGGAGGACCTCACCCGCCTCGACGCCTCGCCAGCTTCCTCCTCGTCCTTTTACCGCTGGCTCCTGCTCGCCGCCTTGCTGGTCCTGCTGGCCGAGACGTGGCTGGCGCATGAACGAAGTTCCGATCTCGGGAAGAAATTATTCCAGTCGCTGCGGCGGTCGCCCACGGCGCCCAAGAAAAAAGCCGGAGCGCCCGTATGAACACGCTCGAGTGGAATCCGTCGTTCGGACCGGTCGTCTCCGCGTTGATCATTCTCGGTGCGGGCTTTTACTTTTTCCTGCTGGAACGCCGCGTGCGTGCGCGTCACGGCCGCTCCACGGCATGGTTTCTTTTGCTGCCGAAAATCGTCCTCGTGACGCTGCTCGTGGTCGCGCTGCTCGATCCCGACCTGAAAATCCATGAAGGCAACACCACGCCCGCGCGCGTCCTCATCCTACAGGATATCTCCTCCTCAATGGACTTGCAGGATGACGGCCGCCGCGGCGATCGCGCCGACAAACTCATCCGCGACCTGGAGGCTGGCGCGCCGTCCAGCGTGCGCTTCGAGCTGCTCCCCTTCGATACCGTGCTGCACGAAGCCGGTTATGTTCCCAAGCCTGGAATCGAGCGGGGCACCGATCTCGCTGCGGTGCTGGAAAGCCTCGCCACGAATCCGAAGCTGGCCGATGCCGACGGCGCGATCGTCGTGACCGATGGCGGCGATGAGACCGTTCCACTCGCGCAAGTTCCGACTGTGCCTCTCGCTATCGTCGGCGTCGGATCGTCGCCTGACGAATGGAATGACATCGGCATCGGCAACGTCGCCGCGCCGACCACCGTGGAGGAAAAGAGCGAGTTCGACCTGCAGGCCGATCTCTACGCGCGGCCCGACACGCCCGGGTCGCTCACCGACCTCAAGGTCGCGCTCGACGAGGAGCATGATCGCAAGTGGAGCGAAATCCAGTCGCAGGACGTCGATCTTTCCTCCCAGCACGCCGCCGCCAGTTTCCGTATCAAGGTGGATGAAACCGGCACGCTGCGCTATCGCGTGCGGCTGCCGCAGCTGCCGGCGGAGCTGACCTACGCCAATAACACGCGCGTGGTCACGGTGCAGGTGCAGCCGCGCGCCCTGCACGTCCTCTATTTCACGGAGGAACTCGGCATCGATTACAAGTACCTGCGCGACGAACTCGCGACCGATCCCGGCGTGCTCTTTACGGCGATGTATCGCGTGCTCGAGGACCAGTTCACCGTGCAGGGCGACCGCACCGGCTACCAAGACCTGGCCGCAGGACTTCCCACCAGTGACGACATCCTGCGCCGCTACGACTGCATCATTCTCGGGTCGTTTCCCGCGAGCGACCTGAGCGACGCGCAGGCGCTTCTTCGTTTTGTGTCCAACGGCAACGCGCTGGCTTTTCTCGGTGGCGACCAGTCCTTCGGGCGCGGGGGCTATGCCTCGACAAAAATCGCACCGCTTATCCCGTGGATGATCAGTGACCAGGAACCCGACCCGGCCAATGGCTCCTTTCCGGTCAGCATCGCGCCCTCGGCCGCGGCGGTCGATTTCACGGCCGGGCTCGGCGAGGACATCGGCGCGGCGGGCGGCGTCACGCTCGACAGCCTCAACCAGCCGGGCGGCTTGCGGCCCGGCGCGGTGGCCCTGCTCAACGCCGCGATGTCCGACCGCAACGAACCGGTCGTGGCGTGGCAGCGTTATGGCAAGGGGCAGGTGCTCGGCATCGCCACCAACACGATGTGGAAATGGGCCGCGGCAGGAGGTGCCACGCGCGATCTTTACGGCAAATTCTGGCGCCAGTCGGTACGCGGCCTGACGCAAAAGCTGGAGGGTGGCGCACTGCTTGGTATCCGCTGGGACCAGCCGCAGTACGAGCCCGGCGAGGCGGCCACGGTGAACGTCGAGCTGCGCGGCGAGTCCGATGCGGGTGCGGTGCGCCTCGTCGGCTCGATACACGGACCGGATGGCGATCACGACATCGACCTCACGCCCGTTACCGGCCAGCCGGGCCAGTACACGGCGAAAATCGTCTTCGGCGCGCGGGGCGACTACACGTTCCGGCTTACCGCCTACACGGGCGGCAGTGTGGCGGAAACCTACGAGCGCGGCATTCCGGTCGAGCCGCTGGTCGAGGAGGGCGCGAGTCCCGAATTGAAGGAGGCCTATCTGCGCGACATCGCCACGCGCGCACACGGCATCTACACCGACGAAAAGCATCTCGACCCCGTGGCGGCTTTCCTGCGCCAGCAGGTGATGGCCGAGCAGCCGGCCGTCGCCGTGCCGCTGGCCAATTACTGGAATATTTTCGCCGTGCTGGCTATCCTGCTTCTGGTGATCGAATGGCTGGTGCGCCGCCGCCATAACCTCATATGAAGCGCCGCTTCCCTTTTTCCACGCTGCCGATCGCGCTCGCTTTTGTCATGGCGCATTCTGCAGGAGCACGGCCCGGCACGGTGACGTGGTCGGATGGTCGCACGATCACCGGCGATCTTACGCTCACGCCGGGCAAGCAGCTCAAACTCTTCACCAGCGGAGCGCCGGTCGAATTTCCGCTGGCCGAGGTGAAGGAAATCCGTTTCACGCCGGAGAAGGAGCAGATAGCGCAGGGCTTTTATTTTCCCAATGCCGGCCAGGCGACGCAGGCCAAGACAGACGACATCTATCCCGTCCGCTATCTCCACGCGCAATTCACCATGCCCGACGGGCGCGTGCTCGAGGGCCATCTCTTCACCACGGTGCTCTATGTGCAGAACGATGCCGGCGCGCAGAAGGTCGTGCTCGAGGCGAAGCAAACCGGCGCGGACGGGCAGAAGCTCGCCGACCTTCCTTACCCGGCGCATATCCAGTTCACCGACACCGCAGCCAGCATGTGCCGGCTCGATCTCAGCCATGCCGTTTTTCCCGGGGCCAAGCCGGCCGTCGTCGCCTCGCGGCCCGACCTTGCGCCCGTGACTCTCGAGCCGGGCGGGTCACCACTCATCTGGACGCTGCCCACTCCCGATCCGAAGAAGCTCGTTTTTTCCATCGAGGCGGATGACGGCATTCACGTCGCGTGGCCCGCCACGGAAGCCGACCCGGTCGTCGTCACGTCCGTGCAAAACGGCCTGCACACGCTGCAGGATTTCTACGACACGCGGACGCTGCTGGGCACGTTTGCCGAGGGCAGCGATGTCTATTCCCTCGTCATGATGTATCGCAAGGCATCAAGCGTCGGCATGGCCGCAAGCGTTACGCCGTGGAGCCTCGTCATCCTGCGTTGGAACGTCGATGCCGACACGCACAAGGCGACGCTGCTCAACCGCGCCTCCTTCGCCATCGGCCGCGCGAACGACGGCATGGCCCCGCCCTCAGTGCTCAAGGACCCGACCCTCCTGAACGACATCACCGCCGCGACGGGGGCAATCCCATGACCGCGCAGCGTCCCGCCTCCTCCATCGCGCTGGCGCAGGCCGCGCGATCGATGCGTCTTGCCCTCGTCCTGCACGGGGCGGTGCGATGGGCGGTCTTGTCCGGTGGCGGACTCCTCGCGTTGTTGCTGCTCGATGAGCTGCTTCATCTGCCGCAGGCGCTGCGATTGCCTCTGGCCGTCGTGCTGGTCGGCTTCGTCCTCGTCGACTTTTACCGGCGCGTCTGGCGGCCCGCGCTTCGTCCGCTGTCCCCGGCGCGCGCGGCGCGTCTGCTGGAAATCGACCGCAACATCCCCGGCAATCTCCTCATCAACGCGCATCATTTCCAGCGCCAGGAGGTCGATCCGAATTGGCGTCCCTTCGTCGGATCGATCCTGGCCTCCTCCAGCTCGGCGTTGGGGAACATTCCGAACCGCTCGCTCTGGCTGACCGGCGCGTTGAAGAAATGGTTCTTCGGCCTGCTCGCCATCGCGGTCTGCTGGGCGCTCATCGTCTTCGCCTTTCCGCGCTACGTCGCAACCGGCATGGAACGCATTTTCCTGCCGCTCGCGGACATCCCGCCCGTCGGCAGCTGGACCATCAACGTGACTCCCGCGAGCCGCGTCCGCGTGGTGGAGGGTGACCCGCTCAACATCACGGCGCGGCTCGAATCGCAACTCGGCCTTCACGGCAAGCCGCCCATTCCGCAGGTCGTCTGGCAGGACGGCTCGGCTTCGGCCGATTCGTCCGCAGGCGCGCATGCCGCCATGGTCCCGACCAGCCAGCCGAACGAATTTGCCTTTAGTTTCAGCACGGTCAGCCAGCCGTTTCGCTTCCACATCGTCGCGGACGATTCGCGCAGCACGTCGGTCGATGTTGACGTCGCGCCTCTGCCGCAGCTCAAGGGTTCGACTTTCACCGTCACGCCGCCCGCCTACACCGGCCTCCAGCCGTTCACGCAGGCTGGGCCGCCTGAGGCACTCGAAGTCCCCGCCGGCTCGACCGTCAAGGTGCGCGTCGAACTCGCACCAAACTCGCCCGGCGTGTTGTGGCGCACCGACCAGGAAACGACTCCGCTCGCCGCAGACGACGACGGCTGGGCCCTGACGCGCGTTGTCAACGCCTCCTCCGACTACGACCTGCTCACGGAATTGCCCAACCAGAAGCAGCCTCGCGTGCTCGGCCACGGCCAGGTCACCGCCATCCCGGATCGTCCGCCCGAGGTCGACTTCGTCACCGACAACCGCAACGTCGCGGTGAATCCCGGCGCCACGCTGACGGTCACCGTGAAGGCGACCGACGACTACGGTGTCGCCTCCATCGCCGTGCGCATCGCCGCCGGAGACGACGCGGCCAACACGCGCGTGCTCAAGACGTGGAACTATCTCGGGCCGCCCGGCCAGCGCGAGCCAGCGCCGGAAAAATATGACCTCACGCTCGATCCCTCCGTCTTCACCCCCGGCTCGACCTATCTCCTCACCGCACAGGCGGCCGATTTCAGCCCCGCGAACCAGCAGACCATCTCGCGGCCGATCGTCCTGCGCGTCGCGAGCCTGCAGGACATGGCGGTGCCGCAGGGCGACGCGCTGGAGAAACTTTTCGAGCTGCTGCGCAACACCATCGCCGCGCAGACCCGCACTAACGGCCTGACCGATAACCTGCACCTGCATCTCGCCGAGGCGCTCACGGCAAACGATCTGCCGCAGCATTTCGGCGGCATGACCGACACGCAAAAGCAGGCGCAGGACCTCGGCATCTCCGCGCTGACCGAGGCCGGCCAGCATGTCGAGGCCGCAGTCTATCAAGGCCGGCTGCAATCGCTCGTGCATGGCGAGATGGACCTCGCGCTCGGCCAGATCGGCGGCCTGCCGAAATCCAGCGCGAACGATCTCGACGCATCCCTCGGCGCGTTGCACCAGCGTCAGGCCTACATTCTCAATGAACTCATTTCGCTGCTCGGCCAGATGGCGACCGACCGGCAGCAGGCCGCGGAGGCGCTCGCGAAAAAACCGGAAGACACCACGCCGCCGCTCACCACCAACGAGGAAATCAACAAGCTCAAGGACCAGCTCAAGTCATTTGCCACCGACCAGAAACGAATCATCGACGCGAGCAAGTCGATCCACGCGCTCAACCCCGAGGACCTGACCAGCGACCAGCAGGAAGCGCTGGGCCAGCTCGCCCGCGCCGAGGCGAAGCAGGCCGCCTTCTTCCAGGAGAAACTCACCGACCTGAGCAAGCTGCCGCTGCAGGATTTCGGCGACGGCAAGGTCGTCTCCGACATGAACGAGGTTTACCAGGAAGTACAGAAGGCGTCGGAGGCGCTGTACCAAAAGCGGGTCGAGATCGCCGTGCCGGGCGAAACCGCCGGACTGGAGAAAGCGGAGGAGATCGAGCAGAACCTCGAACGCTGGCTGCCGAATACGCCCGACAACACGAAGTGGTCGATGGAGGAACCGGCCGCCTCTGCCAACGATGTGCCGATGGCGGAGCTGCCCAAGGAGCTCGACGATTTGATCGGCGACCTGCTCAACAAGGAACAGCAGATGGACCCCGACAAGGACGACGTTTCCAGCTCGATCATGGACTCTCTGGACAAGGGCGCGGGCTGGGGCGCGGGTGATGGGCCGATGTCGAACATGAGCGCCAAGGGCGTCACCGGCAACACGCTGCCAAACAATGACGAGATCGCCGGCCGCTCCGGCGAGGGTCGCAACGGCAAGAGCGACGGCGAGATGGTCGGCAACACGGCCATCGGCAAGGGCGGCAACCAGACGCCCACGCGCATGACGTCGACGCCTTTCGAGAACGGCAGCGTGTCCGACCAGTCGAAGGACTCCGGCGGCGGCGCGACGGGTGGCGGCAAGCTCGCGGGGTTCGGCCAGGACGGCCTCCGCGGCCCCATGCCGCCGGAGGTCCGACAGCGCGTCCACATGCTCATGCAGGAGCAGATGAAACTGCAGCAGCAGGCCGAGTCGCTCGCGCTGCAGTTGCGCAAGCAGCGCCGGCCCACCGGCGATCTCGAATCGGCCGTGGCAGCGATGCAGCAGATGCAGACCGCGGAGCACAACCAGAATGGTCTCGGCCTCGTCCAAGGTTACCACCAAGCGCTCGACGCGCTGACTGCCGCGCGCTCCGCCTATGCCGGTGACCGACTCAGCCGCGTCGAGTCGGAGGCGCTCCTGCGCACCGCGCAGCCGGGCGTGTCCGATGCGCAGGCCGAGCAGGCGCCCGCCGGGTACGAGGAAATGACCGGCGCGTATTTTCGGTCGCTGGATGATTCGTCCACGCCGAATTCCTCTGCCGCGCCGTCTGCCGCGCCCGCGCCAACTCCAGCCACTCCTTCTCCATGAAACATTTCGTTCTTCTCGTCGCGCTATTTCTGGCGCAGACGCCCAGTCAGTCGATCCTGCCTAATGGCGATTTCGAGCAAGCTGACGCCGCTCGCGCGGACAAGCCGGCCCATTGGGACTTGTCCGACGGCCTCGCGGTCAGCTGGACCGAGGCGCCCGGCCAGGGCCACGGCAAGGCGATCCGCATGGACACCTCGCTTTCGGAACAGGCGGTCGTCGCCAGCGACGCCAAGGCCGGCCTGACGCAGTGGGTCTTTCCGAAACCGGCCGCCAACGCGATTGGCGAAACCTATGGTCTCTCGCTCTATTCCGAAGCGCTGCCCGTCGAGGCGGACAAGACCTACAACGTCACCTTCGACTACCGTTCCGACAAAGGCACGGCGGGCAAGCTCTGGTTCCGCGGCTATGGCACCGTCAACGGCCAGAAAAAGCGCCTCTACGAGGGCACGATCGATTGCGCGGGCACGTCCGACTGGAAGACCTTCAGCGGCGTCTTCCATCCCACGAGATACACGCCCAACGTGACCGAGTTCAAGATCATGCTCTTCGCCTATTATCCCGACGGCGTGGCGTGGTTCGACAATGTGCGGGTCGAGGCGGTCAACGATTTGGACGATCCCACCGCGCAGTAGACGCGGATGGATGACTCGTCTCAGATTCGTTTAAACAGCTCCAGCGCCTTCAGGCGCTGCACGGCATGGTCGACGATCGGTTTGGGATAATCGCTTGAATCGATCTCAGGCACGTAGTGCTGGATGTACTTCCCTTCCGGATCGAATTTTTTCGCCTGTGCGGTCGGATTGAAGATGCGGAAATAGGGCTGCGCATCCGTGCCCGTGCTGGCGCTCCATTGCCAGCCGCCGTTGTTGTTCGCGAGATCGGCGTCCAGCAGCCGCTGCATGAAATAACGCTCGCCCCACTGCCAGGAAACGAGCAGGTCCTTGGTCAGGAACGCGGCCACGATCATCCGCACCCGGTTGTGCATCCAGCCGATGGTGTTGAGCTGCCGCATGCCCGCGTCGACGATGGGGTAGCCCGTGCGCCCCTCGCACCAGGCGGTGAAGAGCCGCTCGTTGTTCTGCCACTTCACGTGCTGGTACTTCTCCTTGAAGGCCCCGTCCGCCGCATGCGGAAAGTGCCAGAGAATCTGCCGGTAAAAATCGCGCCAGATCAGTTCGCCCACGAACGTGTCGGTCTGGTCCTGCGCGGCTGGATGCTTCTTCGCCGCCTGCGCCACCGCGGCCAGCACCGTGCGCGGCGAGACTGCGCCCATGCGAATGTGCGGCGAGAGTCGCGACGTCCCGGCCAGCGCCGGAATATCGCGGTGCTCGCGATAGTGGAGCAGCGGCCCTTCCGCAAAGCGCTTCAACGGCGCCAGCGCCGCTTTCTCTCCCGCCGCCGGAAGTTCGATCTCCGTGGTGAAGCCGAGACTCTTCAGGCTGGGCAAGCCCACGCTGTGCGGTTGGAGGAGGCCCGCGTGACGGGGAAATTTCGCGATTGGCAAAACGGGGTCCGGCGAGCGCTGGCGCCACTTGCGCGCGTAGGCCGTGAAGACGCCGTAAGGCTTGCCATCGTCCTTGAGCACCTCGTCGGGCTCGTGCAGCACGCCGTCCTTGAAACTGCGCACCTTGATGCCCGCACTGCGCGCCCATTGTTCCACCGCGCCATCGCGTTCGCGCGCGTAAGGCTCATAATCGCGATTGTAGAAAAGCGACGTCGCCTTCGTTTCACGGAAGACCGCCTTCATCTCCTCCAGCACTGGACCGTGGCGGAAGATCAGCCTGCCGCCCGCCGCCGTCACATCGTGCTCCAGCGACTCGAGCATCTTCAGCATGAAGGCCGTGATCGGCGCGCCGCTGTCCGGCGCCTTCAGGATCGCGGGATCGAAAATAAAGATCGGGATGACGGCGACGGCGTCGGCCTCGGTACAGGCGGCGTGCAACGCGCTGTTGTCGTGCAGACGCAGATCAGCCCGGAACCAATGAATCGCGACGTGCATTCCCAAGCACGATACGGGAGAAAGCGCGCCTCGCCAGTGCTGAAGGGCGAAGATGTTAGGCCTAAACGGATCGATTAATTCCCGTCGTCACGGCCGGGCGGGGGTGGCGGCTGATACTGATGAGTCGCGGCCGGCACATCGCTTTGCCGGTCGACATTCGCGGCGGGAGCGTCCGGAGCAACCTCGGGCGACTGCGGAATCGGCTGCTGTTGCTCGTCGGCTCCCGTCATCTGGTTGTCGTTTGAACCGGGCGCCTCCTGATGGATGCGATAGACCGCACTGAAGAGCACGTCACCGGAATGAGTATCCTGGAATTCGATCTGGATGCGGTAGTCATCGGACTCAGCCCGACCGCGCATTTCCGCCTTCACCTCGTAGTCGGGAGATTCCGATTCAATCGCGTCGTCCGAGGCGTGCTTGCCATGCTTCGATTCCGAATCCAGCGGCGGCAACTGACGCTCAACGAAGCGAAGCTTTTCACGGTCACCCAACAGCAGCCGATCGCGCAGCAGTCCGGTGTAGGGCGCCGTGTCGATCGACGCGAGTTGGCCGTTCTTGTCGCGGATGATGCTCGTCACCCCACCGAACTTGACCAGCGGCGGCGTGGTTGCATTGGCAATCTGCGGCAGATCGCGAATCGAATGCGAAAATTCCTGCGCCGCAATGGCGATGTCGCCGGCCTCCACCGTCGGCTCGGGTGGCGTACCGGCGGGCGGCTGCGCGAGATGCGACCCGGTCGTGTCATCGACATCCAGATCGCCTCCGGCGCACGCCGCCAGCGCCAGCGCGCTGGTCAACAACGCGACTTTGCTAAACCAGGAACGAGCCGTCAGCTTGGGAAAAGTCATAGGACTTTCCCATCCAAGCAAAAAGCATCCACGGCGACGATAGAAAGATGTCACAAGGCGGGGATTGCGTCCGTGACGCCCAACTAGTAGCGTTTCTAATAGTCGGCTTGACCTTGTCGTCGATTTCGCCCATGACCGCTCTTCCCCCCGCTGCCCGCCCTCCCGTTATTTACCGCCATATCCTCGTCGGGATCGGAGTGCTGATCGTCATCGTGGCCGCCGCGCGCTTCTTCATTTATCCGGGAAGGCCGGACGCGAGCTCGGACCTGCGCCGTATCAACATTGTCCCGCCCTTCGCGCTGACCGAGCGCAACGGAAAGACCATCACCAACAACGATCTTTTCGGCAAGATCTGGGTGGCTGATTTCGTTTACACCACCTGCCCGGGTCCCTGCCCGCTCGTCTCCGCCAACATGGCGCGGATCCAGTCGACCGTGGCGAACGATCCCAACGTGCAGCTGGTCACGTTCACAGTCGATCCGACCGTCGACACGCCCGTCATCCTTTCCACCTATGCCAACCAGTTTCACGCGGACAAGAATCGCTGGTGGTTCCTGACGGGCTCGGAGAAGCCGATGTACGACCTGATCCGCAATGGCTTCTTCCTTCCGATGGTGGACAACAGCGGCCAGCCGGTTGAGCCGGGCCAGTACAAGGTCACCCACAGCACGCAGCTCGCGCTGGTCGACGCCCATGGCGTCATTCGCGGGTTCTATGACGGCGTCCCCGCCAAGGACAACGCCGAGCTGCTGAAGGCCATCGCGATCCTGGAAAAGGAAAAATCATGAGCGACGTCCTGTCATCCGCCCATCTGGCATCCCTCCCCGTCAACGAAGCGCGCACGCCGTTGAGCGTGGTCGCAGGCATCCTCGCCGTCAGCCTCGCGGCCAGCCTGATGCTCTTCTGGCTCGTCTACGTGCATCCGCCCTCCGACGTCACCGGCACGCACCTGCTCTTTCTGCCCGCGCTCAACGCGCTGCTCAATGGCCTCTCCGCCGTGGCGCTGGTCGTCGGGTTTCTGTTCATCCGCAGCCGGAACATCGCGGCGCACCGGGCGTCGATGTTCACCGCGTTCATCTTCTCCACGCTCTTCCTCGTCAGCTATATCACGAACCACGCGCTGCACGGCGACATGCATTTCCATGGCGAAGGCGCGGTGCGTCCGTTCTACTTCACGCTGCTGATTTCGCACATCGGCCTCTCCATGATCGCGCTGCCGCTGATCCTCGTGACGTTCTTCCTGTCACTCACCGGCCGCTTCCCGATCCACAAGCGCGTGGCCCGCTGGACCTTTCCGATCTGGCTCTACGTGTCGGTCACGGGCGTGATCGTTTACGCCATGCTCGCTTCATTTCACTAAAGTTTTCCGCGCATCGTTACGATAACGAGAACAAGGAACAATCGCTGGACAGGGTTCCAACCTGCGTTAGGTTCCTCCTACGATCTTTGATAGAATTTCGCCGGCTGGCAAAACCAGGCTAACCGGCGTCCAGCTTTACTCTGGGGTTCACGTGCTACCGGGACATTGTCTTTCGTCCGATTAACACGCTAATGGAGGCCAAGTTTCGGCCTGAACGCCACGCCTTCACTGGAAGGCGGGATTCCCGCAACCGTCTCCGCCCTTATTGTGAGGGTCGAAAGTACTACCCACACGGCTCTCCCGGAGTAAAATTTTTAAGCGGCGTCCAACTTCAAATGGGACGCCGCTTTCGTTTTTAGGGAAGAGCGACTTTTTGGATTTCGGTCGTGCCCAGCCATTCGGGCCCCTGCATAGAATGACTCCCATGCCCCGATGTTTCTCTGTGCAGGGTTCCTAGGAGATAATAAGTCTTTCCGTCACGAGGAATGTCCCACTTTTGGTACAGATCAATTTCCAACCGTTCTTTATAGCGGACATTGTCGATCGTCGGAGACCAGCCTTTCGCTATTCTGAAGTCCAACCGACCCTCTGGAGGAATTTCAACATCCCATTGTGGAATGCCAAGGTTGAATGCTGCGTTGTTGGACATGAGTTCTCGACCGTCTTGGTCCACAACACGGAGATGTAGATCCGACGGTTGCAAATGCAGCTTTATCGCATCCGATCCACTAGCAGTTAATTCGAGGCGAATCTCGTACGCAAGAGACTGACTTGGGAATTTCTTGGTGGGAACGAGGAAAAAATGCGCATCAACCGAGTCCACGTTGGGTGATTCATCGGCCCGAGCACCAAGAGAGCAGACGACTAGAAGCGCAAGGACGAGCAGCCGCACGCTTGAAGCTGTACCCGAGTATAAATAATCTGCCAACGGCCAAGATTGTCATTCCCCGCGCTTTTTCCTAAGCTCGACCCCTTTCCCATGGCCTTCCTTGTCCAGAAATACGGCGGCACCTCCGTCGGCAATCCCGAGCGTATCAGCGCGGTGGCCGCGCGCGTGGCGGAGCATGTCCGTGCGGGCGACAAGATCGTCGTGGTCGTCTCGGCCATGTCGGGCGTGACCGACAACCTGATCAAGCTCGCCCGCGCCGTTTCGCCCGAGCCCAACACGCGCGAGATGGACATGCTCCTGGCCACCGGCGAGCAACAGACCATCGCGCTCACCGCCATGGCGCTGCACAGCCTCGGTATCAAGGCCGTCTCGCTCACCGGCGGCATGGCCGGCATCGTCACCGACCGCCTTCACACCAAGGCCAAGATTTCCAACATCTCGCCCAAGAAGGTCTTCGAGAACCTCGACTCGGGCCACGTCGTCATCGTCGCCGGTTTCCAGGGCCAGAACGACGCCGGTCACATCACGACGCTGGGCCGCGGCGGGTCCGACCTGACCGCGATCGCGCTGGCCGCGGCGCTCAAGGCCGACCGGTGCGAGATTTACACCGACGTGGACGGCGTTTACACGGCCGACCCGCGCGTGGTGAAGACGGCGAAGAAGATCGACGAGATTTCCTACGACGAGATGCTGGAGCTCGCCAGCCTCGGTGCGAAGGTCATGCAGGCGCGCTCGGTCGAGTTCGCCAAAAAGTTCAAGGTGGAGTTCGTGGTCCGCTCCAGCTTCAATAAGAATCCAGGGACCCTCGTCCGAGAGGAACATGCCAAAATGGAAGACGTGGTTTTACGCGGAGTCAGCCTCGACAAGAACCAGGCCAAGGTGACAATCCTCGGCGTGCCCGACAAGCCGGGCGTCGCCGCCGGGATTTTCTCCGCGCTCGCCGCCGCCGGCACGAACGTGGACATGATCGTGCAAAACGTGTCCGCGCAGGGCACGACCGACATGACCTTCACCCTCCATCAGGACGACCTGCCCACCGCGCGCAAGGTGATCGACGCGCAGAGCGGACAGATCGGCGCAAAGAGCTACACCGCGCAGGGCGGCATTAGTAAGCTTTCGGTCGTCGGCATCGGCATGCGCTCGCACACCGGCGTGGCCGCAACGCTATTCTCGGCGCTGGCGCAGGCCGGCATCAACATCCAGATGATCTCCACCAGCGAGATCAAGATCTCGGTCATCATCGACGAGGCCGAAGGCGCGCGCGCCACGCAGGTCGCGCACGACGCATTTAAGCTGGGATCGTAATTGTAGCGGCGATTTACCGTTGCATCCAGGCTCCGTCTGAAATTCGGAGCCTACTGCCCTCCGCAGGAGCGACGGTCATAGACCGCCGCTACAGGAAGGCTTACTTCTTCTTCGCCGCTGCTTTCTTGGCAATGATACGATCGTTCTTCGCCGCGCGCTTGGCGCGTGTGCGAACCTGTTTGCGTCCTGGATAGTCTCCCATAAAGAACCGTCACTATCGCGAAGCGCTCCGCCTCACGCAAGAACCGATTCCGCGTCGCGAATCGGGTCACATGAGGTTCACGCGATTAACCAGTCCTCATTTGCCAAACGGCAGGCGCGAGGTCACACTTCCCTCTCTTATGACCCTCCTCCGCGGGCTCGTTCTCGCCATTGCCGCCGTTCTTTTCATCGGCGCCGCCGGTGCCTGGTATTACCTCTTCGGCCCCAACGCCGTTTCCTCCGCGAAGCTCGTGCCCGGCGACACGATCATCTTCGCCAACATCCCCAACGCCGCCAGCATCGCCACCGGCTACGAAACCTCGCAGATCAAGAAGCTGGTCGACGCGCCAGAAACGCAGCCGCTGTTCGACGAAATCCAGCACCTCATCGGCGACAAGAATCTCGCGCTGCTCAAGGTCCTCCTGCCCGATCTCAGCGGCCAGTCGTTCATCGCGCTCACCCACTTTGATCCCTCCAAGCTGGGCGAGACCGGCTTCATCGCCGCGATGAAACCCAAGGCCGGTACCGACCACTTCGACGCCTTCGTCACCCAGGTCAACGCCGCCTACCCGGATCTCGCACGCGAGACCAAGACCGGCAGCGACAAACTCCTCGGCGTCGACTACCAGTGGATCGAGGGAGCCCACTCGCCCGGCCGCATCTGCGTCGCCCATTACCATGGATGGATCGTCACCGCGTGGGGCGAGGCCTCGCTGCAGGACTGGATCGAGCGCATGCAGGGCAAATCGGTCACGCCCAGCCTGGCGGACAGCGCCGATTACCAGAAATCGATCGACCGCATCGGCAAGGGCGCCCAAGCCACGCTCTACCTCGATTACCGTCGCCTGATGCAGCTCTTGAGCGACCACATGGACAAGATCAGCCCCGGCTTCTCCGCGCAGATGCAAAAGCAAATCGCCAGCATCGGGCCGGCCGCCGTCGGGACCAGCTTTGAGAATGGCGAGATCGTCGATCGTTTCTCGATCCTTGAGCCCAAGCAGGCTCAGCTCGACAACGGCATGACCGGCGCGCCGTGCGACTTCGAGACCCTGAAATTCACCGGCCCCGATACTCGTTTCTATCTCGGCGCCGCCGTGAATTGGGCCACGATCTGGAAAAACTTCCAGGACCAGCTTGCCGTGCAGCCGCCCGCCGTCCGCAATGTTTTCCAGCAGCTCCAGTCCTGGGCGCAGGGCGAAAACATCGACGTGCAGAAGAACATCGTCAACGCGCTCGGGTCCGAATACTCACTGCAGCTGGAGTGGGCGCCCGACGCCACCTATCCCGATCTCGGCCTTTTCTTCAAGGTCGACAAGCCGGATGATTTCAAGCCAACCGTTGCGGCGCTCATCGATACCGCCCGCAAGGACTTCGCCACCACCGCGGTCATCGACGAAATGAATTCCGGCGGCGTGAACTTCGCGACGCTCAAGCCCGTGCGCCCGATGCCGATCAGCCCGACCATCACCGAGGACGGCCCCTGGTTTGGCCTCTTCCTCAACCCAACCCACGCCGTCCGCAGCATGGCGCGCGACGAAAGCCGCGGCCTGCTCCACAACGACGACTTCAATCGCGAGATCGGCGACCAGCGCCAGGGTGCGTCTGAAATCATCTACTTCGACTCGCCCAAGTTCCTCGACCAGGCCTACCGCACCGCGCTGCCTTTCGTCTCGATGGGCGCGATGTTCAATCCCACGCTGGCCGCCCTGCTCAAGGACCGCAATTTGCCGCCCGACCTGACGTGGCTCGCCCCGATGGGCCCATGGGGCGTCGTGATGAAATGCGACGACGATGGCGTGTCGGGCTATTCACGTTCGGGCATCGGCAACCAGGGCGTCCTGATCGCCGGGGGTGGGGGTGCCGGGCTTGCCGGGCTGCAACTGGCGGGCATCCTGCCGCACCGGTCGCCGCACAACTACAACACCGTTCCCGTTCCGGGAAATCCGAACGCCCCCACACCGCCGCCGGCTCCCGCCGCGGACGCCCCGCCGGTTCCTCCCGTTCCCGTTGTGCCGGCGCCGACTGCGGCCCCGGTCGTCCCCCCGCCGCCTGCCGCTCCTGAGCAGCCCGCGAGCCCTCCGACTCCACCCGATGCCAACTCCGCCACGCCACCGCCTTCACCGGCAGGCAGCACGCATTAGCCTCGCCTTTGGCGCGCTCGCCGCGCTGACCGTGACCGGCTGGGCCCAGCCGGTCACGCCTCTTGCGACCGCGCCGGCTCAGCCCAATTTCCAGGAGTGGTGCGTCATCATGCTCGGCGGCCGGCAATGCGGCTTCGCCAGCACGATCACAACGCCGGTCCAGACGCCGGAGGGAGTGCACTACCAGACGGAGCAGCAGGAGGAATTCGTGGTCAAACGCCTCGGCGCCGCGCTGAAGTTGAACGAGGTTTCCCGCATCACCGAGGACGCGCGCGGGGTCGTGCTCGATTTCACCGAGACCTCCACCGGCATGGGTTCGGACACGGAGACGCACGGCGTGCGTGAAGGGGATGATCTCGTCGTCTCCAGCCACGGCCAGACGCAGCGCTATCACATCCCGCCCCAGGCCGCGCTCGGGCCCGAGGCGATCCGCCGCCTGAGCGACGCCATGCCGCTCAAGGCCGGGACGAAATTCACGCTGAACACGTTCATCACCGATTATCCGCAGGCCGTCGCGGTCGAGCAGGGCCAGATCGTGGACCAAGAGTCGCACGACGTGCGCGGCAAAACACGCAACCTCTGGAAAATCACCAGCGAGATGCCGGTCATGGCGGGCCTCGAGTCGGTCGCGTGGGTCGACGACAAGAACAACGACGTCGAGACCGATGTGACCCTTCCCGGTCTCGGCGAAATGAAGGAGTACGTCACCGACCGCGCCGAATGCATGAAGCAGCCGGAAGGCGCAGAGATTTTCGCCGGGTCGCTCATCGCGCCGCAAAAAGCGCTGCCGCCGCTCGACGAGCAGGCGCAGGCCGACTACCGCCTTGCCGTCACCAGCGGCACCGCCCAGAAGCTCATTCTTTGGAACCACGACGAGCAGCGCGTCCTCAAGTCCGGCCCCGGCATGAGCGAGATCGAGGTGACCGTGCCGACCTGGACCGCGCACGACGCCAGCTACACGCTGCCGCACGCCGACACCCCAGAGCTGCATCCGTTCCTCAAACCGTCGGCCTACCTTGAGAGCAACGCGCCCGACATCAAGGCGCTGGCGAAGGAGGCCCTCTCCGGCGAAACCAATCCCGTCCTGGCGGCAGGCCGCATCCAGGACTTCGTGGAACGCTACATCACGAAGAAGGACCTCAACGTCGGTTTCGCCTCCGCCGAGGAGACGGCCAAGTCGCGCGAAGGCGACTGCACGGAGCACGCCGTCCTGTGCGCCGCGATCGGCCGCGCCGCCGGCCTGCCCACCCGCTGCGTCCTCGGCCTCGGCTACATCCCGCCCGGCGAAATCGAGCCGACCATTTCCAACGCGATTGACACCAAGACGGGCATCTTCGGTTTCCACATGTGGGCCGAGGCCTGGGTCGGCCCCGGCCGCTGGGTGGCGATGGATGCGGCGCTCGGCGGCTTCGACATCGGCCACATCGAGATCGTCAAATCGGCGCTCGACGACATCGATCCGCTGGTTGACCTGAACATGCCGATCCTGCAGTTGCTGCAGAACCTGAAGATCACCGTGCTCAAGACGGTGAGCAAACAGGATTTCGCGACGCCGCCGATGCTCGCGCCCACGTCGTCCGGCCCGCGCCTGGCCGTGCCGGCCGCCCTCGCTCCCGCCGCGACGAAACCCGTCTGGGACGTTCCCGCACCTTCGTCCCACATCGATTGAGGCTGGCCGCGGAGGTTCCGCGCATCGATAATTCCGGATGATGAACACCGCGATCGAGGTCCGCGAGCTGACCAAAATCTACCGCACCTACCAGAAGGAGCCCGGGCTCTTCGGGGCGCTCAAGGGCCTCGCGCATCGCCGCTATAAGGAAACGGTCGCGGCTCGCGGCGTCAGCTTGCGCGTGGGTGAAGGTGAGCTCGTCGGCTTCCTCGGCCCCAACGGCGCAGGCAAGACAACCGTGCTGAAGATGCTCTCCGGCCTGCTCTATCCCACCAGCGGCGAGGCCCGCGTGCTCGGCTATGTGCCGTGGAAACGGCAAAACGATTTCAAGCGCCAGTTCGCGCTCATCCTCGGCCAGAAAAATCAGCTCTGGTGGGACCTGCCCGCCGCCGAGTCGCTCGAGCTCAACCGCGTCATCTACGGCCTCGATCGCACCGCGGCGCAACGCACAATCGACGAGCTGACCGAGCTGCTCGACGTGCGCGAGAAGCTCGACACCATGGTGCGCGAGCTCTCGCTCGGCGAGCGGATGAAGATGGAGTTGATCGCCGCGCTGCTGCACCGGCCCAAGGTGCTCTTCCTCGACGAGCCGACCATCGGCCTCGACGTGCTCTCACAGAAAAAGGTGCGCGAATTCCTCCGCGACTACACCGCGCGCAACCGCATCACCACGCTGCTCACCTCGCACTACATGCAGGACATCGAGGAGCTGTGCGAGCGCGTCGTCATCATCGACCACGGCCAGGTTTTCTTCGACGGCGCGCTGCAGGACATCATCGACCGGCTCGCCACCCACAAGATCCTCACGCTCACGAGCCGCCGCGGCCTCGCGGCAACGGACTTCGCCAGCTTCGGCACGGTGCTCGAACAATCACCCAGCCAGGTGCGCCTCAAGGTGCCGCGCGACCGCATCGTGGCCGCCAGCCGCGATCTCATTTCCGCGCTCGAGGTCGACGATTTCACGGTCGAAGACGTCCCCATCGAGGACATCATCCGCGAAGTCTTTTCCGAGCGGCAGGAGGAGCTGCGGGCCGCAAAATAGCCCTACTCGCCTCGGTTTGGAAACAACTCGCGCACGATCTTCTGCATCGCGGCCGTGGTGGCCTGGCAGCGCTCGGAAGCGGTCTGGATGCTGCCCGAGAATTTCTTCAGCTTCTCGTCGTTCTGCAGCTCGTTGTTGAGCAGGAATGCATAGCCCATCAGCGGCGTGAGGTGATTGTTCATGTCGTGGAGATGCTTGCGCAGCATCGCCCCGCCCGGCGCCTCGGCAGCAGCACCGCCGTCACCCGCCAGAAAAACCTCGGCGATCTTCCAGTCCATCGGCGTCGTCACCTTGAGATTGATACCGTGATAAAGCACGATGCGCACGGGATGCCCCATCGCCTCAACCACCGCCGTATCGTCCGTGAAGATCGTGCCCGAGACCAGCGCGCCGCGATAGGCATCGCGCAGCAACTGCGTGCGAAAAATCTGCGGCGTCTGCACCGTCCAGAGCCGTGACCGGTCCACCGTGCGCAGGACCAGGCCGTCCTCGCCCACTTCCTTGAGGCTGTCGCTGCACGGCGCGCCGCAGACCGCCGCATCGGAAATCTTCGCCGCCGCCAGGACCGTATCGATCAACTCGCGCGTCACGAACGGCCGCGCCGCGTCGTGCACCATGACAAATTCCGAATCGGGTGAAACGGCCTGCAGGCCGTTCTGCACCGAGTCCTGGCGCTGCGCGCCGCCCGGCACAATGCGGATCGATTCCCGCCGACCCAACGGCGCGATGACCTGGTGCATCTCCATCTCGCTGCCGGGACGCACGACCAGCACGATCTCACGCGGCGCCTCGGTGAGGAAAAGACGCTCGAGCGTATGCAGCAGCAGCGGCCGGCCCGCCAATGGAGTCAGCAGCTTGTCAAAGCCCATCCGCTGGCTGCGACCGGCGGCCACCACCACGGCGCTAAGGGAATCGCTCATGCTACTTCTTTTTCTTATCGGCCGAGTCGTTGGTGTTTGAATAGAAAAGTACGCCGTGCTCCTTCAGGTTCGCGCTCAGGTCCTCGAGATTCTTCAGCGTCGCCTTGAGCCGGTCCGCCGATTCGCGGTCGTTGATCGCCAGGCCAAGCGGTCCCTTGCTGTCCTTCACGTCCACCAGCACGTCGTTGCCGTTCTTCAGCATCACGGTGCCACTGGTGACCATGTCGTTCGCGTTCTTCACCAGCTTGCGCAAGTCGGTGATCGTGATCTTGAGATCGTCGGTGCTCGTCCCCGAAAAGACCTGCGTGTTCAACTTGGTGATCATGTCGTTGAGTTGGTCCGCGATGGCGTTGGCCTTGATGATGAGAGGCTGGGCAGCCTTCGTGATGCTATCCAGATTGGGCGTCTCGGAGCCCTCGATGGGCTTGGACGGATCGACAAACGGCTTCCGGTCCGACTCCGGCGTGTTGTCGGGATATTGGTGCGGCGTCACCTCGACATAACGGTCGCCCAGCAAACCGGCGCTGCCGATGGTATAGGTCGCATCCGTCCGAATCCGCACCTTGTTATCGATCTTCAGCTTCACCTCAACCCGCTGGGTATCAGGAATGGGCTGAGGATCGGTCGTCACCTTGCCGATTTCCGCGCCGGAGAGATAGACCTCCGAGCCCTTGAGCAGGCCGCTGGCGTCGGGGAACGTGAGGGTGAGTGTGTAGGTCGGCTTGAAGAGATCGCCCACCGCACCGAAGCAGATGATGAGCGTGCAGATGACGGCGATGCCGAACATCAGGAACAGGCCGACCTTGGTTTCGAGATTCTGTTTCATGGTTAAAAGACAATGTCGGTGGCGTCGGAAATTCCATTCACGAACCGGTGCACGATGGGATCGGTCGAGGACAATACCACCTCGGGTTTATCGACGCAGTAGATCTGCCCCTCGTAAAGAAAAGCGATCCGGTCGCCCACTTCCTTGGCGCTTACCATGTCGTGCGTGACGATGATCGAGGTCATTTCCAGTTCCTTTCCCAGCCGCACCATCAGCTTGTTGATGCTGTCGGCGACGACCGGGTCGAGGCCCGAGGTGGGCTCATCATACAGCATCAGGGCCGGTTTGGCGATGGCCGCCCGCGCGAGGGCCACCCGCTTGCGCATGCCGCCGCTCAACTCCGAGGGCCATTTGCTCTCTTGGCCCGGCAGATCGACGATCTTGAGCGCCCGCGCCACCTCGGCACGGATCAACGCCTCGTCCTTCAATCCCTTCTCCCGCAAGGGAAACGCCACGTTCTCGCCCACGCTGAGCGAATCGAAAAGCGCACCGTTCTGGAAGAGCATGCCGGTTTCCTTGCGGAGCGGCACGAGCTGCTCCTCACTCAAGCGGGCGAGGTCCTGGTCGCGGAACCAGACCTGGCCCGCATCCGGTCGCATCAGGCCGATGATGTGCTTCAGCAGCACGCTTTTGCCGCCGCCGCTGCGCCCGATGATGACCATGCGTTCGCCTTGGTTGATCTCCAGGTTCACACCCCTGAGCACCTTGTAGCGGCCGAGCTTTTTCTGCACGTCGACAATACGCAGCAGGGGCGCGCCATGGGCAGCGTGGGCGGATGCGGAATCAGGCGTGCTCATCCGGGGAGAATCGCGTTGAGCAGGAAGGTGAAAAAGAAATTGGCGATGAGCACAATGATGAACGAATCGACCACCGCCTCGGTCGTCGCGAGGCCGACGCCCTCCGCGCCCTGCGCCGATTCGAGCCCCTTGTTGCAGCCGACCAGGATGATGATGAGGCCGAAGAAAAAGCCCTTCACGAGGCCGATCCAGATGTCCTTGTCGTGGGTGTAGAGCACGGTGTTGTGCCAGTAGTAAACGCCCGGCACATCGAGCGCGTGAACCGCAACGTAGTAACCGGCACCGATGCCGCAGAGGATGGCCAATCCCACGAGGATCGGCATCGAGATGAGCATGGCCAGGAAGCGCGGCACAATGAGGTATTCCGTCGGATAAACCGCCAGCGAACGCAGCGCGTCGATCTGCTCCGTGATCTTCATCGTGGCCAATTCCGCCGCCATGGCTGAGCCGACCCGCCCGGCGATCATGAGCGCGCACAGCACCGGCCCAAGCTCGCGGCACATCGCAATGGCCACAACCGGGCCGACGCCGGAACTCAGCCCCAGGCTCTTGAACTGGAACTCCGTCTGCGCCGCGAAGACCGCCCCAATGAAGCCCCCCGTGATGATGACAACCGGGAGCGACTTCCCGCCGATGAAGTCGATCTGCTGGACCAGCAGCGGAAACCGGATCGGATACCGGAACAGGCAGCGGATGATATCGAGAAAGAGAAACACGATCTGCCCCGCCATCTGCAGCATGCGGAACCAGCGTGCACCCATCTGGTTGGCGTAGCGGAGCATGTTGGGAAATTAGGGCGGTTACCCGAAATAGACAAGGCAGCGCCCCATGACCGGGCTAGCGCCGGACGGGAATCGATTGCGAGGCGAGGTAGTCCTTCACCTGCCCGATGGTAAACGTGCCGTAGTGAAAAACGCTGGCCGCCAGGACCGCGTCGGCTTTTCCTTGCTGGAGCACGGCGGAAAAATGCGCCAGCTCGCCCGCGCCGCCGCTGGCCACCACGGGAACGGGAGCCGCCTCGCTGATCAGGCGCGTGATTTCCAAATCGTAACCGGTATGCATGCCGTCGGCATCGATGCTGTTGAGCACGATCTCGCCCGCGCCCAGCTCCACGGCGCGTGCCGCCCAGTCGCGCGCCTCCCACGGCGTCTGCTCGCGTCCGCCGCGCGCGAAGACCGACCAGACGCCGGGCGCCGTTTTCTTCGCGTCGATCGAGACGACCATGCACTGGTTGCCGAAAGCCTGCGCTCCCTCGGAGATGATTTCCGGCCGGGCCAGCGCCGCCGAGTTGAGGCTGATCTTGTCGGCACCGGCCCGCAGCAGCGCGCGCATATCATCGACCGAACGAACGCCGCCGCCCACCGTCAGCGGCATGAAGCACCGGTCAGCCGTGCGTTCGATGACGTCCAGAATCGATTTGCGCCCCTCCGACGACGCGGTGATGTCGAAGAAGACCAGCTCATCGGCGCCCTGCTCGTTATAACGGACCGCCAGCTCGACCGGATCGCCGACGTTGCGCAAACCGTTTTCCTCGGCCCGGCCAAACTGCTGGCCGCGCGTGACGCGCCCGGCGTGGACGTCGAGACAGGGAATGACACGTTTCGCGAGCATGATGGAAGGCTATCTTACCGCGTCGGAATCTCGGCGACGAGCCGCGTGATTTGCTGCGCCTCGGTCTCACCCGTTACGGCGCGATCCAGCTGGCGCAGCAGTTCGGCATAACCCGCGAGCTACTAAAATATCGTTCGCGGCACCGTGATCTGGTCGCCGGGATAAACAAGGGGATCGGTGCCGGCCACCCGCGACGCGGTCGCCGCATCGACAACAATGACCTGCGAACCGCGGACAATACGGACGTGATGCTTGTCGGCATACTCGTCAAAGCCACCCGCCGCGGCGATCGCACCGAGCAACGTCAGGTCAGGCGTGTAAGTAGGCCGCATCGGCGTGCGCACGTCACCACCCACGCTGACAAAACGATCCTCCGGGATGACGGTGACGTTCGGGTTCGTGTAAATCTGGTCGGCCTTGTAGGCCGACGTGATTTCATTGGCCAATTCACCCGGACGGATGCCCGCCGCATGGAAGCTGCGCTTCAAATCGGGCACCGTGATGTCACCCGACTCGGGAATCTGGATTTCGTTGATGTAGCCTTCCTCCGTCGGCACGCCGGTCAAGCGCACGGTGATCTTGTCGCCGATGCGGATGGCGTCAGAGGGAATGCTCGCGCTGACGTTGGTCGCCGGGGCGGAGTTGGAACCGCCGCATCCGACCAGAAGAAAACATCCCAGGAACGCTCCGGGTAACAGCGACGCTTTCACAAACTTAAAACTCCCCGTTGTCCGACTTGGCAACATGGACGGCTTGGACCTCGGCATTTCCGGTTCCATTGAGCTTCTTTTTGCGGCGCCGTTTCCCGGCCTTCTCGTAGTAGTTGCCATAGTTGCTGTAATAATAATAAGAGTCGTCGCTCTTGACCGCGACCGCGTTGAGCAGCATGCCGACACAGTTGCCATGCACTTCCTCGATCGCTCGTTTGGCGCGCAGCGAAATCTCGCGCGGATAGCGGCGATGCTGGATGACGAGGATGACGTAATCGGCCTCGCGCGCGATGATCGAGCCGTCGCTGATCCCGAGCACAGGAGGCGAATCGATCAGCACCAGGTCATAACGCTGCTTGAGCTCGTCAAGCATGCCGCGGATCTTGTCGCCGGAAAGATTGCCGATGTCGGAGATGGGAGTTTCCCCTGCCGTCAGGACATGCAACTTGGGCAGCGTGGTCTGTTGGATGAAATCGAGAATATCTCCCTGGCCGCGTAGGTAGTCGCTGACGCCGTGCTCGTTGGAAACATCGACTAGGTCATGCAGCGTGGGCCGGCGCAAATCGCAGTCGACCAGAATGACCGATTGGCCCGCCTGGGCGCACACGAGGGCGAGATTATAAATAGTCGTCGATTTGCCTTCGCCCGGGCCGCCGCTCAGCATCGTGACACAGGGCCCGAGTCCATTCTGAACCTTGAGATTAAGCTTGGCGCGCAGGATGCGATAGGCCTCCGCATGCGGCAACCGCGCGGACTGCTGCGTCAGGGGCATCGGGCCGCCGCGGTTGGGAACGATGGTGAGGACCGGCAAGCCCAGGAGCTGCTCGGCGTCGGCCATCGTCTTGACGCTGGTGTCGAGGTACTCGATGAGAAAGGCGACGACCACGCCGCAAAACAGACCCGCCAGTGCGCTGATACCAATATCGAGGGTGACGTTGGGGGAGGAGGGAAGGTCCGACACTTCCGCGGGCGAAATCATCTGCACGGGGCTTTCCAGCAGGTGATTGCTGCTCTGGTCTTCCTTGAGACGGATGTTCAGGGTGTCGAGAAGTGTCTGGGCCCGCTGGTAATCACGGTCCGCGTCGACGAAGGGCAAGATCTGCGTCGTCTGGTCGGAGATGGTCTTCGCCTTGAGGGAATCGACCTCCTCCTCCAGCTGCTTGACGCCCGCCGCCGCCATGTCGGAACTGATCTTCAAGGCATTGCGTGATCCGGCGATGAGCGTGGTGTATTGGTCGCGCTCTTGCGCCAGCTGGGCCCGGACAGCGAGAACGCGCTCGTTCTGGTCGCCGAAGCCTTGCTGAAGAAGGTTCTGGATCGAGCTTTCCTGCGTCAGAATATCACTCTGCAGCGTGGTCAGGTTGGTCGGGGCCTGCTGCATGCCTTCCAGCGTGGCCACGAATTCGGCATCGTTAAGATTCTTGGTGCTGTCGTACAAAACCTTGCGTTTTTCCGCATCCTGCCGCGCGGTCTGCAGGTCCCGTTCCCGGGCTTCCAACTCTTGGTCCTGACTGTTCGTCAGGGTATTGCTGGTATACGAGTTGGGGTCGATGACGATGCCCGCGGCACCTAGCGCCTCCCGCAATTTTTCCCGGTAGTCCTTCTTCTGGTCGACCAGCTTTTTCTGCTCGGTGATCTGGTCCTCCAGCGTCTCGCTGCCGAGGGAATTATTCTGGGCCTGCTCGCCATCGCGGATTTTCTTGTACTGGGCCACGACGGCATTGGCGATATCGGCCGCCTCCTGGGGAATCTCGCTGCGGGCCGATACTTCAACCAGGTCCGTTCCATGGCTAAAGTTAACGGCCAGGGTGCTGTTCATGTACGTCAGCGCATCCTGCATCGGAAGCTTATCGATCGACGCCTTGTACACCCGCTTGGCCCAGATCTTATCCAGCCCTAGGTCGTTGATGACCGGCTCCAGCACCTGCGGTGAGTGCATCCGCTCGTACTCGGTCTGGAACTCCGTGCTGTCGATCGGTCGGTCGTATTCGCCCAGGGACAAGCCGGGCATCACATGGATATTGGAGCTCTGAATCTTGATCTGGGCAGTCGAGGTGAACTGCTTGGGAAGCACCTCTTCAGTGACGTAGATGCCGCTGATGAGCGTGAGCGCGAAAATAGTAAAAATTACCCAGAGTCGATTCCGGATAATTCTGAAATATTCGCCGAAATGAAGCGTACTCTCGGTTTGAGCCATAACAGAATTGGGCGTCTATACGAGACGTAACGCTACCTTAGCACTTGCCGAACCAACTTCAATAAGTGCCCCGCACACCGAGGTAGATCTGGTTGCGGGTATAGTCTTCAAAATTAAACTGGGAGGAGACATCGCTGAAGATATAGCCGGCTTCGAAATCGATATATTGATCGTAGTGATATGTAACACCTGTGTCGAAACTGATTACATCTTCCGTGGAGCTGGAGTTCCCGGTTCCGGCGGTAGTCAAAAACTCACTCGAGATATCGTTGTGGGAGTAGATGCCCTCGAAGTGGGTCGTGATATCGGATGTGATGTTGTAGAGGAAATTCGCGGTAAAGCGATCCGATGTCTCGCCCTGCGCGAAGAAAATGTCGGTAGGCGTGACCGTATGAACATAGGAAGCGATCAAGCGGCTGCGCTCGCCGAGCTGCCAATTGACGTTCGCACTGGCGTAGGGATCCTCGGAGGTGCCTCCTCCCTGATTAATTGTCGTGACCGATCCACCGACGCGGAATCCGAGCGAGAGACTAGGCAACGCCTGCCAGTCGAGCCCCACGTTGCCGGTGTAATTCGTAAAGCCGCGGGATGAATCGAGATAATCAATGTTGTCGTAGATCAACCCCGCTGCCGCGGTGACGGTGGGCCAAAAGGCGAAGCGGAAATCCTGCGAGATGGTATTTTCGTCGCTGTTCTGCTCGTCGCCGATCGTCGAATTCTCGTACGAAATAAAATTGTTGGAATAGCTGGTCACCGTGCCGAAAAGCGGGGTCCACTGGGCGTTGAATTCCGCCGTGAAGATATTGCTGTAGTAGCCGCCCTCGCGCCCCGTCGCGCCGAGCGAGTCGAGAAGACTGGGATCGATATGGTAGCCGCCATCATCACGCAAATCGAGGTTGAACCGATCGGAGAAGGCATGATTATAACGCAGGACGACATCGTGATCCTGATCGTAAGCCTGATTGGGCAGGTGCCGATTGTAGTAGGTCAAGCCGAAGGTATACCGCGCGTCGAAGGTGCTGTTCTCCATCGGGTAGCTGAAGAGAATCGAGGGGGAGATGATCTCCGTGAAAGACCCGATTTTGGTGGGGCCGCTCGAGGCTGCATAAATGTTGTCGTCGTACTGCTCGCGCACGTCGAGCGTGACGGTGAAGAAGCGCTTCAAGTCCGTTAGCTCATCACCCAAGCTGCTGCCGGTGGAGGCCGGAGCAACGGGGCCATTGTTCGTCGGTCCCGTGGACTGCAACACGCCGCCTTGGCCCGCGGTCGCCGCCGTGGTGGCCGCACCGCCCGTGGCGACAGGTTCCGTGCTTTCCGAGGTGGAGGAATTGGCAGCACGAATCGACGCCGTCAGCGCGAAAAAGAAGGTGAAGCCCAAGAGATGCAACCGGAGAGCGTTCCTAGACATACGAAGGCATCAAAGCTGTTTTTTGAGCTGAGGCAAGGCTCTTTTGCATCTTTTTATAGATAAACCGTGAATAGCTCTTGCATCTTGGAACGCCAAAGGCTTAGAGCTAGGGTATAAGCCGCTATTCGTTCCATTCTTCGCGTTTCTTATGATTCATTCCTTTGTCTTTAACGATGGTAAACTGGTGGGGAGCAATCTCGATACGGATGCGCTGCGGCTTGTTCGTGCCGACAAGGGGCTGCTCATCTGGGTCGATCTTGCCCAACCGACGCCCGAGGAGTGCAAGTTGATCATGGAAGACGTTTTCTCCTTCCACCCGCTGGCCATCGAGGACGCCATGTCGATGAGCCGCTATCCGAAGATCGAGGATTATGAGGACTATCTCTACCTCGTCATGCACGCGGTCGCCTTCAGCAGGGAGGACCAGTTCCGCACCAGCGAACTCGATTTCTTCATCGGCAAATCCTTTCTCGTCACGCATCACAACGAGCCGCTCCCCATGGTCACGAGCACCATTGAGCGCATTAAAAAGAATCCCGCCTCGATCACGCGCGGCATGGACCGTCTCGCCCACTTCCTCCTCGACACCATGGTCGATGCTTATCAGCCCGTGCTCAACGATCTCACCCAGGAAATCCACGCGCTGGAAGACGTCGTTTTCGTGGCTAAGCATTCCGAACCGAACGTGATCAAGGAATTTCGCGATCGCAAGAGAGAGGTCGGTCACCTACAGGAAATCGTCCGGCCGCAGCGCGACCTCGTCAACCGCATCGCCCGCGGCGAATTCAAGCTCATCCGGCCCGTGCTGCTGCCCTACTTCCGCGACCTGCTCGGCAACCTCAACCGCATCGACGCCACTGCGGCGAGCCTGAGCGACCAGCTCTATCTCACGCTCGACGTCTTCCTCAACAAGGCGTCCTACGAAACCAATGAGATCATCAAGATCCTCACGCTCATGACCGCCATCACCACGCCGACGGTGCTGATCGGCACTTGGTATGGCATGAACTTCCACGACATGCCGGAATTGGACTGGCCGCACGCCTACCCCATCGCCGGCTTTGTCACGATCGCCAGCACCCTCGGCCTGGTTATCTGGCTGCGCGTCCGGCACTGGCTCTAGTCGACGGCTCTGGACCCATGCTAGATTAACCCGACCTTCACCTGCCGCCGTCCGCGGGACCCCGTGAAAAATACCTTCCTCGACAAGCTCCTCACCCGCCTCGACCGCGTAGGCCAGGCCGACCTGCAGGCTTACCTGCAGCGGCTCAGCAAGGAGAAGGGATTCTTCGAGACGATTTTCAACACGCTGCAGGAGGGCATCGTCGTGGTCGATGCGCGCGGACGCATCCAGTATCTCAACCACGCCATCACCGCGCTGCTTGGCATCGACCCGGTCAAGGCCATGGGCTCGTCGATGGCGCAGCATCTCAAGGAGCTCGACTGGCCGAAGCTGCTGGCCGAGGGCCGCGTGGTCAACCGCGAGCTGGAGGTCTTCTATCCGCAGCAGCGCTACCTCAATTTTTATCTCGTGCCGCTGGAGGACAACGAGGCGGACTTGCTCGGCTACGCCATTATCTTTCACGACCAGACCGCGCGCCGCGAGCAGGCGCAGGAAATGTTGGAATCCGAGCGGCTCAACGCCGTCACGCTGCTCGCCGCCGGCGTGGCGCACGAATTGGGCAATCCGCTCAACTCGCTCAACATCCACCTGCAATTGCTCGAGCGCGACCTGAAGAAGCGCGGCGCGGGCGGAGTGAAGGACAAGGACCTGCTCGACTCCGTGCGCGTGGCGCGCGGCGAAGTCGCTCGGCTCGACACGATCATCAGCCAGTTCCTCGGCGCGGTGCGCCCGGCGCACGCCACGCGCTCCATGGTCAGCATCAACGAGGTCGTGCGCGAATCACTCCGCTTTCTCGAACCCGAGATCACCGACCGCGACGTCATCGTCCAGGAGGAACTGGCGGAGGACCTGCCGCTCATCCCGGCCAATCCCGACCAGCTCAAGCAGGCCTTCTACAACCTGATCAAAAATGCCGTGCAAGCGCTCAGCCACGGCGGCATCCTCCGCGTGGCCACGTCGCGTTCCGATACGCAGCTGGAAATTTCCTTCGAGGACAACGGGACCGGCATCTCCACCGAGGACATGGCGCATATCACCGAGCCCTACTTCACCCGCAAGAAGACCGGCTCGGGGCTCGGCCTCTTCATCGTGCAGCGCATCCTCCACGAGCACGGCGGCCATCTGGAGCTGCTCAGCCAGCCCGGCCGCGGCACCACCGCGCGCATCGTGCTCCCCCTCGCCGAGCGCCGCGTGCGCCTGCTGGGCGGCGGCGAGAGCGCGGAGAAACCTCCCCATCCCAGCCAGCCGTGAGCGAACTCAAGGACAACCTGCCGCTCCTCCTCGTGGTGGAGGACGAGAAGAACACCCGCGACGGCCTGCGCCGATACTTCGACGGCAAGTACGACATCTATCTCGCGCCCGACGTGCCCGCCGCGATGAACGTTCTCGAAAGCCAACCCGTCGACTTGCTCCTCACCGACCTGCGCCTGACCGGCGGCACGGAAGGGCTCGACCTGCTCAAGCGCGCGCAGGCGCTGCCCCATGGCCCGGTCTGCATTCTCATGACCGCCTACGGCTCGGAAAAGGTCGCGGTGGAGGCGATGAAGCGCGGCGCCTACGACTACATCACCAAGCCGCTCGACCTCGAAAAACTCGACGTGATGCTAGCCCGCGCGCTGCGCTCCCGCAAGGTCGAGTCGGAAAACCGCCAGCTGCGCCAGGAACTCGACAAGAAATTCGGTCTGGAAAAGCTGATCGGCAATTCGCCCACCATGGTTGAGATCTACGACCGGGTCCGGCAAGTCGCGCCCGCACGCGCCACTGTGCTTATCGAGGGCGAAAGCGGCACGGGCAAGGAACTCGTCGCGCAGTCGCTCCACATGCTCAGTCCGCGCCGTGACGCCCATTTCGTGCCCGTCCATTGCGCCGCGCTTTCGCCGCAGCTTCTGGAAAGCGAACTCTTCGGCCACGAAAAAGGCGCCTTCACCGGAGCGAGCGAGCGCCGGGCCGGCCGCTTCGAGGAGGCCAACCACGGCACCATCTTTCTGGATGAAATTGGCGAGATCGACCCCGCGACGCAGGTGAAGCTCCTGCGCGTGCTCGGCGAGCAGACCATCCAGCGCGTGGGCAGCAATCACGTGATCAAGGTCGACGTCCGCGTGGTCGCCGCGACGAACAAGAATCTCGAGGCGCTCGTGCGCGAGGGAAAATTCCGCGACGATCTTTTCTATCGCCTCGACGTGGTGCGCATCGAAATGCCGCCGCTGCGCGACCGGCGCGAGGACCTGCCGCTGCTCATCAATGCCTTTCTCCACGAGTTCGCGCGGCAGAACGGAAAGAAGATCACCGGCCTCACCGCCGAGGCACTGGACGCGCTCCAGCGCTACGACTGGCCGGGCAACGTGCGCGAGTTGCGCGCCGCCGTCGAGCACGGCGTGGCGCTCTGCCGGGGCGAGCGTATCGGCGTCCGCGACCTCCCGCCCCGCATCCTCGGCCAGACGGCCACCTCGGCCGGAGAGATCGCGCCCGCCGGCCTGAATCTCGAGGCGATGGAGAAACATTTCATCGAACGCGCCCTGCGCCAGACCGGCGGCAACATCACCGACGCCGCCAAATTGCTCGGCATCAGCCGCCGCACCCTCCATCGTAAGTTGAAGACCTATCGTCTTTCCTGAAGCCCCTCCGACTTTCATCATGAAGCTGCTTCCCTCCATTTTTTACTCCATCGAAGTTGGCCGCGCCCGCTCCCTCGTGCGCCTGATCCCGCTCGCCATCGTCGTGCTGGGCATCATCGCGCTCTATAACATGAGAATTTACAAGGGGCTCGACGACATGCCGTCGATGGACAATGCCCAGCTCGCGCGCCAGATCGAACGCCACCAGGGTTTCACGACCTACTTCATCCGGCCTTACGCGCTCACGCAGGTCGCCACCTACAAGGCCGCGCACGGCCAGGCCGAGTTGTTCCCCGACTCGCTGTACCCGTCGACGAGTCCGCGCAGCATCCCCGATACTTATAACGCGCCGGCGTTCCCTCTCCTGCTGGCCGGTTTCTTTAAGGTGATCGGCGTCGATTTCGACGAGTCCGTCGGCTCGATGCAGGCCCATCACGCCTTCGCCGGCGACCGCTGGATTCCCTTTCTTAACGCGACATTCATCCTCCTGACGGCCGGCCTGATGTTCTTTCTGGGCTGGCGTCTCTTTGACGAGCGGGTCGCCTGGATGGGTTCGGTCGCGTTCATCGTGTCGGATTTCGTCTGGAACTATTCGCTGGTCGCCCTGCCGATCAACCTGCTCATGTTCCTGACCACCGCGCTTTTCCTCGGCGCAGCGGAGCTTTACCGCATGGCCGAGGAAAACTTCAACGAGAACGAGGAAAACGCACCCATCGGCTGGGCGTGGTTGATTGTTCCGGTATTGGCCGTCCTGCTCGGCGTGATCTGCCTCAACTCGCTGCTGCTGCTTGTCCTGGTCCTGCCGTTCACCGTCTTCCTCATGCTCATGCGGCGGCGGAGCTGGTTCTTCCCGTTCATCGTCCTGGGCATCGTTGGCCTCATGGTCGCGCCCTGGTTTTACCATTGGTACCGGATCTGCGGAAATCCGTTGGGCTCGAACCTGACGCTCGGCCTGCTGGGGCAGGGCGATTACACCGGCAACCAGATTTATTGCGCAACCATCATCCCCTCCTACGAAGGTCTTTTCAGCCATTTCGGGGCGAAGCAATACGCCGGGTTCCTTTACTACTTCCAGCATGCCTGGAGCCTGCTGGGTTCGCACCCGCTGGTGCTGCTCTTCGCCGCCTCGATTTTGCATCAATTCCGTCGGCGGCGGGTGCAGGCCTTCCGCTGGCTCGTTGTCATTTGCGCCCTATGTATTGTCTTCGCAACCAATCTCGGCAACGCGCGACCCGACGCGGTGGGAGATTGGAACCTCGTCGCGATCCTGCTGCCGGCCATGATCCTGATCGGCGCGGCGTTTTTCTTTACGCTGCTCGATAATATGACGACGCAGTTGCCGCTGCTCAACGTCACCCTCGTCGTCGCCACGCTCGCGCTGACCTTCGCGCCCATGCTGCTGATTTTCACCACCTCCGGCGGCGGCTCCTACTACAATTATCCGCCCTACCTGCCGCCCATTCTCTCCTACGTGACCCATCTTTCGCCCGCCGACCAGTGGGTGACGAGCGACGTTCCTTGGGCCACCGCGTGGTACGGCGATCGACCCTCGCTTTGGGTTCCGGACTCGATGACCGACTTCACCAACATCAACGATAACGTCTGCGAGTCCTCGATGATCCTCTTCACGCCGGTGACGATGGACAAGCCGGCAACCAACCTCGTCACCGGCGAGCAAAAGGACTGGCTGCCCTTTGTCCTTCGGTTGACCATTCCCGAAACCTTCCCGCTGCAGCACTTCGTCAAATTTCCCGGCGTGAGCGACTACAATCTCATTACCAATCTCGGCGCTCACAAATAGGCGCTCGAGCGACCGCCGACCTACTCCAGCACAACCTGCCGCGGGGCTTCCACCGCACCGCCCAGGAACCGCTCGGCCAGCCGCGAAAATTGGGCCGGCAAATCGGTCGTGCAGATCGTGATGCGTCCCGGCGCGCTTCCCGTCGCCCGCTCGATTCCCTGCTCGTCCAGCGTCCGCGCCAGCACGGCGGCCGCGTTCTGCGCCGAATCGACCAACACCACGTCCGGACCCAGCACGGCCTGCGCGAGCGGCTTGAGCAGCGGGTAATGCGTGCAGGCCAGCACCACCGTGTCCACCCGTGCGGCGCGCATCGGTTCGAAATATTCCTCGAGGATCAATCGCGTGGCCGGATGCTGCAGCCAGTCCTCCTCGACCAGCGAGACGAGCAGCGGCGCCGCCACAGCCGTGATCTCCACGTCCGGCCGCAATTTCCGCAGCAGGTCCTGGTAGGCAGCGCTCTGGATCGTGCCCTGCGTGCCGACGACGCCGACGCGGCCAGTGCGGGTCGCGGCCAGCGCCGCTTCCACGCCCGGCGCGATCACGCCAATGACCGGCACATCAGCGACTTTCTGAAGCACCGCCAACGCATGGGCCGAGGCCGTGTTGCAGGCCACCACGACCGCCTTCACACCGTTGCGGCTGAGGAACGCGAGATTTTCCAGTGAATAGCGCACGATCGTTTCGGGCGACTTGTTGCCGTAGGGCACGCGGGCGGTGTCGCCGAGATAGAGGATGTCCTCCGCGGGCAGCAGCTGGCGCATTGCCTGCACGACCGTGAGGCCGCCTACGCCAGAATCGAAGGCCCCGATCGCGCGTGATTTCGTCCTCATGGCGCGGAATCCGCAGGCGTGTTGGTCAAGCTGGAGCCGCCGTCCGATTTCGCGGGCTTCGTTTCCGAGGCGTTGATGGTCGGTGGCTCGTCCGGTTCGGCTGCGGCCTTTTCCGCGCCCGGCGTCGGCGCGGGCACGGCACCTTCCGACAGGCCGAGCGGCTGGCTCTTCGACGTTTCCGTCGGGGCCGGCTCCGTGGGCGGAGCCGATACGTGCTGTGACGCGGTCGGGGGGATCATCGTGGGATGAAAGGACGTTTGCGCGGAAGAAGACGACGCCTTGTGGGAGGCCGGGGTCTTCGCGAGCTTCTTGGTCTTCTTCTTCGTTTTGTGGGTCGAATCGTGCGTGAGGGAAGTGGTGGATGTATTCGCCCCGGTTGTCGGATTGGCCGCCGCATGGTTCGGCGTTCCCTGCGCCTCCACGCCGTCCTCGGCGATGGCCGTCGCCGGCGTATGCTTGAGATGTTTGGATTCGCGTTCCAGTCCCGTCGGGGCGATCGGCGCGACGGGGACGGTCACGATCTGCGGGCGCGGCGCGGGCGCTTCCCCCTGAGGCAGCGACATGTGACGGTTGCCCATGATGTTGGAAAACTTGATCAGCCCGCGCGCAATCGACTCGGCCAGATCCTGCCGGTAACCGGGCGAATTCACGCGTGCCGATTCCATCCGGTTGGAGACGAAGCCGCCCTCGACCAGGATGGCCGGGATCAGGTTCGCCTTGATGACGACAAACCGCGCCCGCTTCACCCCGCGATCCATCGACGGATCGCCTGGATTAAGCCGGATGATTTCCGAGTGGACCGCCGACGCGAGCAGGATGTTGAGCGCGTCATCATCGTTGCCCGGCAGCATCTGGATGTCAGAGCGAGTCAGGTAGCTCGACGAGGTGGACGCGGCACCGCGCGGCGACAGGCAATAGGTCTCCAGTCCCAGAGCCCCGGGCTCGGCCGAGTTGAAATGAATGCTGACGAACGCGTAGTCGGGATAAAGCGAGGCAATGTGCGCACGCTCGTAAAGATCGACAAAGACATCGCTACGCCGCGTCAGCACCGTGCGCAATCCCGCGTCGCGCAAAATGGCCTCCAGCCGGAACGCAGTGTCCAGCGTGTAGTTCTTCTCCGCACCCAGGCGGCTCGTCGCCCCGTTGTCGGCGCCGCCGTGTCCTGGATCGATGACGACGCCGCGGATGGCGTGGCGTCCCGCGATTTCCTGCGGCCGCATGATCGGCTCGAAAAGCTTGATCACGTCCATGCGCGAGACGAGCCAGTCGCCGCTGCCCATCTCGACGGGAAAGCTCATGACGTAATGGACGCCGTCCAGCCACATGTCCGGACTGCCCATCTTGAGCCGCAACAGGTGCTGCGGATTGCGCAGTTCGCAAACGGGGTTCCCCCCTGGGTTCGCGTAGCCGAAGCTGTAAAAGGAACAAAACGACTGGAGCGTGACATAGTCGCGCCCCCGCGCGGACGCCGTCTGCCAGTTAAACGCCCGTGCGGGCAGCATCCATGCCAGGCAGAAAAAAGCCAAGGCAATGCATGCTCGTGTCATCCTAGTGTGATGCCACCGCCCCCCCTTCCGTTCAAGGGAAATAGGCACACAGAGTCATTCTCGGGACGTTAATGCCACCTATGTCGTCAATCTCACCGAATAAGCTTTGGAGGCAGACTAAGACAGCAGTGTCTCAAAGCGTAAGGATGTCGACGAAGGTTTAAAAGTCAGTCAACAGTTCCTTCACTTCGGATCGTATGAAGTTGAGGCAATCGTCCACCGGGTTCTTTCCGGAATCACCACTATTTTTGTTTTCCTCGGGTTCATGCAGCAGAATCAACATGCGCTCCATTTTTCCGATTTGCGTTTTGTATTTTGGAACGAGGACTCGCACGGTGATGTCATCGAGAAGAAAATATTTCGACTTCTCGTATTGCTTCAATCGATCACGCAAAACCGTCGCACGACCTACGTAAGTATATTTCTTTCCCACCTTGAAGCAGTAGCAGCCCGAGTACTCCGCAACCTGTTTGTCCTCGAGCCATTGCTGCAAATCAGCGTAGCGTTCGAACTCGTTCTTCCCCCGAAGGCGTCGGGAAAAATCCGCGTCTTGCCAAGTGAGATCGCCGATCCACTTGCGGAGAAGGCCGGAAATCCGCCAATAATCGATCGCGGCCTCTTCAATACGTTTATAGATGTCTTTATTTTGACGTTGGGTGGACTGATACACCTCATCCAACTCCTGATCTCGAATCGCTGCGATTATCGCCTCACGCTGACATTCCCAAAGTGCGTCGAGGTCTTTTCGCACGATGCGTAGCAGTTGATGCCGCGTGAGCTTCCTTGACGCTTCCTCATCGGCCTCGGCTTTGACCTCGGCTTTGTCTTCCGCCGTTTGGCCTGCAGCTACGATCTGTGGCTTCTCATTGGGCGCTGGAGGTTCCTCCTGTAGCGCCTTCGAAATAATGGAGTTTTCGTGATCGCATTTCTGCGGTTCCGCCTGAAGTTGCGGAAAATCGGGAAGTTTGTGCAATTCTTGCCACGCTGCATCGCCGGGCCTCCAAATCAGCGATGCAGGAGTTAACTGCCCCTCTTTTAAAGCTCCCGTATCTCTGAGGCGTTGTGAGGCCCTTGCGATTTTCCGTCCTTGTCGCCGTAATAGTATTCGTCCATGGAGATTGGGTATCGACCATCTGAACGCCGAATCCAGCTAACGCGAGCAAAAAAGAACCCCGAGGAAGTTTCCTTCCTCGGGGTTCGTAATACTGGCAACGACCTACTCTCGCACAACCTATAGATGCACTACCATCGGCGAACGCGCGTTTCACTTCCGTGTTCGACATGGGAACGGGTGGGGCCACGCTTCTAAGGTCACCAGAGTCCTGCGGGACTGCGTCCAGCAGTAAAGCTTCGCCTAGGGCGAAACTCCACCGGGAAGATTCCCGCAGGGTCTCTGATCACTCAACTTTCAGTCAAAGAACACGGAGTGTTCCCTGAAAATTATAGGTAAAGGGCCGTTGTTTTATAAACATGCGGCTCGAAAAATAAATACAGTCTCTAGCTAGGCTAAACGATCTTGTTGTTCCCAGCCCAGTGTCTGGTCCCTCATATAGAGGAAACAAACTTGGGCCGGGCAAGATCAAGCCAATCAGGTAATTAGTAACGCTTAGCTCTTGCATTGCTGCCTATACACTTGCGTCCTATCAACCAGGTGGTCTACCTGGACCTTAATTGGGAGATCTCATCTTGGGATAGGCTTGGCGCTTAGATGCTTTCAGCGCTTATCCTTTCCGAACATAGCTACCCGGCGCTGCCGTTGACACGACAACCGGAACACCAGTGGTTCGTCAT
>Ga0182024_10001141_pt1 | contig 68841 bp, 56 predicted proteins | sample P32metaG_FD_120480 | JGI IMG/M metagenome (GOLD analysis project Ga0182024, IMG submission 120480) | Permafrost microbial communities from Stordalen Mire, Sweden - P3-2 metaG (Illumina Assembly) | ecosystem: Environmental > Terrestrial > Soil > Wetlands > Permafrost | place: Sweden: Stordalen...
AATATGACGCCATCGTCATCGGCGCCGGGATCACCGGTCTGTATCAGCTCCACCGTCTAAAACAGCTCGGACTCTCGGTGCGCCTTTACGAGGATGGCAGCGGCGTGGGCGGGACCTGGTATTGGAACCGCTATCCTGGCTGCCGCTTCGATTCCGAAAGCGAAACCTATGGCTACTCGTTCTCAAAGGAACTGCTACAGGAATGGGACTGGAAAGAGCATTATTCCGGTCAGCCGGAGAACGAGCGTTACCTGAATTATGTCGCGGACAAGTTTGACCTGCGCGGCGACATCCAGCTTACTTCGCGAGTCACCTCGGCGGTCTATGACGAGAAGGCGGATCGCTGGGAAGTTCAGATTAACAATAGCCAACGGGCGCGGGCCCAATTTCTCATCGGCGCGGTTGGGATCTTGTCGGCTCATTATACGCCTCCATTCGAGGGAACGGAGAGATTCAAGGGGGTCTCGCTTCATACCGGCCGATGGCCCAAGGAAGACGTGAAACTTGCCGGCAAGCGCGTGGCCGTCATCGGTACGGGCCCCACCGCGGTCCAGCTCATTACGGAAATCGCCAAAGACGTTGGCCATCTCACGGTCTTTCAGCGCACGCCGAATTACTGTGCGCCGTTGCGAAATTCTCAGGTCACCCCAGAGACCCAGCGCCGGTTCAAGGACACCTATTCGGAAATTCACAAGAAAATTCGCGAAACCCCGGCCGGCTTTATGTACGACTTCGATCCGCGTTCGACCTTGGAGGTTTCTCCGGAAGAGCGGCTGGCGCTGTATGAGAAGCTGTGGGCGCAACCCGGTTTCTCCAAATGGCTGGGCAATTTCCACGACATCATGACCAGCCGCGACGCCAACGAGGATTTCGCCGAGTTCGTCCGCAACAAAATCCGCGCGCGCGTCAAGGATCCAGTGGTAGCGGAAAAGCTCGTGCCCAAGGACCATCCGTTTGGCTCAAAGCGCATTCCTCTCGAGAGCGGTTATTACGAGCAGTTCAACCGGGATAATGTTTCGCTGGTTGACGTCCGCGAGACCCCGATCGAGCGCATCACGCCCAAAGGCATCAAGACGAGTGACAAAGAATACGAATTCGACGTCATCATTTATGCGACCGGGTTTGACGCGGTGAGTGGTTCGTTGACCCGGATCGACATCCGCGGCGAAGGTGGGCGAACTTTCAAGGACACCTGGGCCGACGGTCCGCGTTCCTACCTTGGTCTGCAGACTGCGGGCTTCCCGAATTTCTTCATTGCCACGAACTCCGCCTTCTGCAATTACCCTGTTTGCGCCGAAACGATCGTGGAATGGATTACCGATTGCATTAGCTATATGCGCGAGAAGGGTTTCGCGCGCATCGCGCCCACCCCGGAGGCGGAAGAGGCATGGGTCGCGCACGCCGCGGAGTTGGCCAGTCACACGCTCTTGAGCGACGCCCAATCCTGGTTTATGGGTTCGAATATTCCCGGCAAGAAGCGCGCCCTTCTCCTCTACGCGAATAGCGCCCCAAACTATCGGGCGAAGTGTGCGGAGGTCGCAGCCAAGGGCTATGAAGGCTTTGTGCTTGAGTAACTAGGCTTCCCACACCAGAACGTCCGGGTGCAAAGCCCCTGGACGTTCTGGCGGGCTGGACTATGGAGTACCGCGCTGAGCCAGCTCAGTGCGGTACTCTCGTCTGAACCAACGACGCACGTCGACCGAGGGTCCACTGAGATAGATAGGGCGACCGTCAGTAAGGGCTGCCGGGTCTTACGATCTGGAGCGCGGTTTTGATCGGCTTGACGAATTTAAGCGTCATACGATCGCTTTCTCCGATTGCCAGATATTTGCTCCGATCAACGTCCTTGAGTCTCAAGGTCGGTGGGAGAGTCCATACGCCGTCCGGATAGTTCTTGGTGTCCTTTGGATTGGCGTTGATCTCGGAACGTCCCACGAGCTGAAACCCGGCCCGCTCGGCCAGCTTGATAACATAATCTTCCCGGACGTAACCCGAGGCCGCTTTTGGATCCTGCGGCACGGCAGGGTTGCCACGATGCTCCTCGAGACCGAGGACGCCACCTGGCTTAAGCGCATGGTACATCGCCCTGAAGACGTCTTCGGCGTACCCACTGCGCATCCAGTTGTGAACGTTGCGGAAGGTCAACACCATGTCCACTGAGCCGGGAGGCGCAATCTCAAGCTTGGCGGGAGGGTCCAGCTCGGTGACGACAACCTTGCCATAGTCCTGGGAATCATCAGCCAATTTCTTTTGATATGCCGCCGCGTTCTCCCCCGGAGCCACAGCCTCGTAGAGTTTTCCATTCTGCTTCAGGTACGGGGCGAGGATCTCGGTATACCAGCCCCCTCCCGGCCAGATCTCGGCCACTGTCATGTCGGGCTTCAATCCAAACCAACTCAGGGTCTCGAAAGGATGCCGGTAACGGTCGCGGTCCCTATCGATTGCAGACCGGCTCGAAGAGTCCAAGGCTTTTTTCAACGTCGCGGCACTGTGGCCACCCGCCGCGGTTTGCGCCGATGCAGTGGGCTGGAGTGTCAACATCGACACGAGAACGGCCATGGCCAGAAACGCCGTGGACGATAGCGAAATTGTGTAGCGAAAGTCAGTCAGGAGAAACCGCATGCGGACCGTTACCAGTGATGTGATCGTCATCGTATAGCTCTGCGCCGCGGGATCGCAGGAATCAAGCTGATAAACGCAGGAGCGCGGGACGCCCGTGCAAATACTTTAGGAGCGGCAACCTCTGTAATCACCCAGTAGCCGGCGAAGTCGAGGCTAGCTCTTAGCAACTCCAGGACATTCGATTGCGAACCGGGGACGAACACCTTATCCAATACCGCTTGCGCTTGCGGCACGATGAACTTCGATGGCGTATCTTCGTGCGCAGCGGTTTTGATGGTTATTCCATAATCGAGCCGCGGGCGTGGTAGCAGCCAGATGGCTACAACGCCGAGCAGAGTAATGCACGCCAGCATCGCGGCAATATACGCGGGCCGACGCTCACTCATCAGGACCCCCGTCAAACAACGAACATGGTATAGTAACGATGGTAGCGTAACACTAATTTTCACCAGCGGCGCAAATCCGAAGCTCTAACCTGGGGACTTCGCCGAAGCGGAGGCCGGAAGTCAGGCGCTCGCCCGAGCGTCTGAGTGGAGATACGATTACAAGGGAAGGGCGAGACGGTTCTCCGCGAACCTAAGAGCAAATTGAGTATGCATTCAAACCTCAGTGGAGGAAGTTGATAATGGCGGGAATACTAGATGGCAAGGTGGCGCTGATAACCGGCGCGGGATCTGGAATCGGACAGGCGACCTCGCGGATCTTTGCGCGCGAAGGTGCGAAGCTGATACTGGCGGACGTGGTCGAGGAGGGTGGTAATCGCACGCTCAAGATCGTGCAGGACTTGGGCGCCGACGCGATTTTCGTGAAGTGCGACGTATCGAAATGGAGCGATGTCGAGGGTGCAGTGAATCAGTCGGTGAAGACTTACGGGCGGATCGACTGCGCGTTCAACAACGCGGGAATCGAGGGCAAAGGCGCCAATACGCATGAGTGCACTCAGGAAAACTGGGACCGGGTCATGGCGATCAATCTAACCGGCGTATGGCTGTGCATGAAGGCGGAGATCGCGCAGATGCTGAAACAGGGGGGCAACGGGGCGATCGTGAATACGTCGTCGGGCGCCGGACTGGCGGGCGTGCGCGGAATGCCCGCGTATGTGGCGGCGAAGCATGGGGTCGCAGGGCTAACGCGGGCGGCAGCATTGGAATACGGCAAGCAGAACATACGGATCAACGCGGTTTGTCCGGGGCCGATTCGAACACCGATGATGGAACGGCTGCTGCACAACCGTCCGGACGCGGAGCAGCGTTTTGCGCGATCCGAACCGCTCAAGCGGCTAGGCGAGCCGGAGGAGATCGGCGAGGCCGTGGCTTGGCTGTGCTCGGATCACGCATCGTACGTGACGGGACTGCCAATGCCGGTGGATGGCGGCTTCATGGCGTCATAACAATGCGGCAATAGAGTACGGTAGCGGACACACGCATCTATCGATCCAATGTAGCTGCGCGCAGCCGCTGGAGGGCTACCGCGATGGCGGACCATGACACACTTTGCGGATGGGGCGATCGTGGCAAGGTCGCTTGGTATATCGAGAACGTCATAATTCCGCGGCGGCGTGAGCAGCTAATCATGCTAGCGGAATTAATACCGGCGCCGCTCGATGCTGAGATTGTAGTACTCGATTTGGGTGCGGGATTCGGCGCAGTCACCGAGCAAATCCTGACGCGTTACGCGAAAGCGTCCGTCACCTGTGTCGACGGCTCTGCCGAGATGATGAGGATAGCGCGCGAGCGGACGGCGAAATATGGCGCACGCGTGCGCTTGTGTCATGCCGATCTGGCCGAGGCGGCGTGGCGTGACGCGGTTGATGGTTCGTTCGAGGTGGCGGTTTCGGCCGTTGCCATTCACCATCTGACCGACGAGCGCAAACGCGCGCTCTACCATGAAGTATACGAACTACTACAACCAGGGGGAGTTTTTCTCAACAACGATATCGTAGCGACGCCGCCAGCGCTGAAGGCGAAGTTCGAGGAATTGAATCTGCTGGCCATCCAGGAGCAGGACGGGTTGAAGCGCGGCAGGACGCGTACGCTCGAAGAGCTCCGCACCGAGATGCACAGGCAATTGCAAGCGGCCGGTCCTCAGCACCATAGCCAGATCGCGGCCCTCAGCGATCAGTTGCAATGGCTTCGCGAGGCAGGCTTCAAGTCGGTAGACTGCTACTGGAAGTATCTGGAGCTTTCGATTTTTGGCGGCGTCAAGGAACAGTCGGACTGATCCTCTCTAATACCTACAGCAGATTGCGGTCACTACCGCCGCGGCCTCTGGGCCGGGATCATCCGCTTCCGCGGTCTTCGATGCGATTCTCGGCTGGAATTGCCTTCGCAAAGGCAAACTGACTACACCTCCGTCCGGGGGGGTGAATCACGAGTATTGAGGATTGCAGCGCCGTCTTGGGAGCCCGCACGCTGCGGCCTCGGGCAGCTACGCCACTTCCCTTTGCATAGGCGCCGCATTTCGAGCAAGATTGCGTGGTTGCCGCAACCGGGCACTCCAGGAGATTCGGTCCCTCGATCCGCTGGCCGGACGTAAACGGAAATGGGCTCCGTAATTCAATTCAGCCGCCATCGGCCTTCAGCATCCGCGTCGACGCCAGGCCCGGTGCCGCGCAATCACGACGACGAATCCTGGAGGTCCCTGCTCGTACTCGTCACGGTGTTCACGGCGACCGCCATCGCGATGTCAATATCGGTAGTTGTCGCCGGATCGAATTCGTGGGCGGAGGCCACTCCTCTGATCATCTTCGTCGCGGTCTTTGCGCTGACTAAAGTCTTCCTCGCGAACGCGCTCTTCTATGTGATGCTTCGATCCGACGCGCATTCGGAAGCGACCGCCGCCGCAGCCTCCAAAGCCAAGGCTGCCGGTCTCGTTATCCGCAGACCGCGCATGCCACCCGGATTGAAGCTTAAAGCAACCGGATCGCGTCCGCGAAAAGCTGGACAGTCTAATAAGGTTCGCCTTGCGATCTTACGGTGCAAGCCCGCGAGCCCTTCGCCGCGTCGTACCGATCGCTAAGGCGGGCACCATCCCGCATCGCACGAGTGCAAACACCGGCACGACCGCGATAGTCACACGCTAATGTTCACGCTCGGCGACAGGATTTCCCGTGCCCGCTAGCTGCAGAGCACGTCCTTCGCGTGGATCGTGTCGAGGTATTCCTTCACCGAATTGATCTTTCCGTCGCGTACGATGAACAGGAAGTGATACGTGTTCTGATAGGTTTTCCCGTTCTTCATCTTGGCGTACGATTCCGCCTCGACCGCGACCCGATCGCCCTCGGCCGTGATGCCCTTTGGCGTCACGCGCATGCCGCCATCGATATTCGAGCCGAGATCTCCCACTAACTTGGCGAACTCCGCCTTGGTCTTGGTGCCTGAGAGTGCAAAATTGCCTTGCACCCACCAGGTTGCGTTATCTGCCAGCGCCCCGAGTACCGCGTCGCCCTTTCCCGCGCTGAGGTTTTCAAAGAACCCAAGGATTAGCCGTTTGTTTTCTTCAATACTCATAATCAACTCCTTGAACAAATTTGGATTTCCCTACGACTCAGACGTTACTGCGTACCGGCTGCAATGCGCAAACCGGCCGAGCATTGATCGCGATCGCGCTATTCTGCGCCGGCGCTCAGATCTCGAAAAAGACCGTCTCGTTTTCGCCCTGCAAAACAATATCGAACCGCAACGTTCCCGTTTGCAACGGCGCGCCGCTGCTTGCGATCAAGGTCGCCCGGCGCTCAGGCATTATTGTACTCAACACCGGATCGCTGGCGTTCAATCTTTCATTGGGAAAGTAGATTCGCGTTACCAATCGCTTGAGCAGACCGCGCGCAAAAATCGCGACGTTGATATGCGGTGCCTGCAGCGTCGCTCCAGCCCCGGAACCGTCCGCCCATAATGATGCGCTCGCCTAACGCCTCACCGCCGTTGCCCCGGCTAATGTCGATTCCGCCGGCCGGCAAGCCTTCTCACGTCGCGTACGGCCCGGTGATTTCCGACAGGGTATGCACGAGCCGCACCGGATGCTGCGCAGGTGCTCGCTTCTCTGTACCGGCGTACGCCGAATGAGTATTCGGCGGATGCGCGCCGAATTCTTCCCGCCGATAGCCAATTGGTATGCTCATCGCTTCACACCCCGCAAAGGTGTTGAGAACCATTAGAAGATCAATTCAATCCCGTCCACAATATCGAGTTCGCCGATCTCCATCATCCACCGAAAACTTGGCTCCTCCCATAAGTTCGTCCCCCTCAAACCCCCAAGGCCGGGGTTAGGTCAATGCGCGCTCACTCCTCATCACCGTTCGAATTTCCCCCCGCCCTCTCGGCTTGAGAAAATCGCACGGCATCCGCGGCCATCCGTGAGTAATGTGAATCCTGCTTGACAGCCCGATCGCGCATCTGCGCCTCAGTCGCGAGCACGCGGTCGATCGATGCCGAGTCGACCCACAGCGCACTCTGCGCGACGATTCTCGCGTCGTCGTTGCACGTAGCAGTGTCGGTTCCCAGCAGCAGATGCATTATTTGATGCCCCGGGGCGGCTTTGAAGTGAATCACCTGGAGGTAGAACTCGTCTCGCGGCGCCATCCCATTGTAGGCGGCGAAATCATAGTACGGCGCGATCGCAGCGAGCGCGCGCTTGAACTGCTCGAGGTCGTCCCAATGACCGCCTTGGCGGATCAATTCGAGTTCGTATTCGCTCATTGGCGGCACGAATAGCAATAGTTCAACATTGCGTGCGCGAATCCTGCTGACGGTATCGCGAAAAATAGCCAGTTGCGCGGGCGAAAACTCATAACCCCGATATAGCGCCGTGATCTGGCGCAATTGAGTCGTGATCTGCGCGGGCGTTCCAACGTCCAAGCCGTCCATGCGATCAGTTACGTATTGACCGCAAATCAATTTCATCGGCCACGGCACGTCCGCTTTCATCGCCGCAGTCAACCGGGCGCGGCCGTGCAGCGAGCGTTTGACCAGATCCAGACCGTCGCCGAGCGCGTCGAAGCTGAGCAACGTATCCTCGAGGCGTGCTTCCGGATTATTCGCGATGCGCGCGTCGAAATTGGGATCTTTGCGTTTCCAGTGGGTGCTGAAAGCAAAAAAATCGACGCCCCAGATTATTCGCTTCAGCCTTGGATTCCGCAGCGCTACGTCCACGATGCGCGAAATTTGCGCAAGTGTGGCGCCCTTGATCGCGGCATTCATTACCCCGTCGCGCTCCCCTTGTTCGATTCGCATTCCCATCAGGACGCGCGAACTGCCCAGCAGTACAGTCTCCGGTTGCGTGGCATGCAGCAGATACGGGGTGGCCAAACGTTCCTGCTTAATCTTGCGGAAAATCGGGTCGATGAACCTGCTGCCCGTCGCGCCGAAAGGATTCAGCAACCAGGTAAGCGCGACCCCGCCCGCGACCAGCACACCCGTCAGCACAAACATCAGTCGGATTCGGCGCGCTATGTTTCCCAAGACTTGTGCCTAGAACTGGAAGTAGATGAAAGGAGGCGGATTCGCCATCGCCATTATACTAAGGCCGGCCAGCATTGCGAACGCCCCGGCCCAGAGCCAGTCACTCGGCCATTGCCAGCCAAGAATCGTCTGTCGGTTCGGACAAATCAAAGCAATCGCCAGGCCTCCCCCGATCAGCCCCAGCTCACGCCATCCGATCGCGTTCTGCACGGCGTTGAAGGCGAACCCACTGAACCCGGCCATGGCGATAAAAAAATCGGCCGCGCGCGAAAAGGTCGGTGCGCGAAAAAACACCCATGCCACGGTAGTCAGTACGAAAGTGAGTGCCCAGGCGGCGGTCTCCGACATGCCATATTTCCGTTCCGCCCAGATGTGATTAATCCATAGGAACAGTCCATGCAGCGTGCCCCAGATTACAAAGGTCCAGTTCGCCCCGTGCCACAGCCCGCCCAGTACCATGGTGATAAACAGATTAAGATCCCGCCGGAACTTACCGTGACGATTGCCGCCCAGCGGTATGTAGAGATAGTCGCGCAGGAAATACGACAGCGTGATATGCCATCGGCGCCAGAACTGGATTATGTTGCGCGCCTGGTATGGCGAATCGAAATTCTCTGGGAATTTAACCCCGAACATCCGCGCCAGCCCGATCGCCATGTCTGAGTAGCCGGAAAAATCGAAATAGATCTCCAGCGCGAACGCCAGCGCGCCGCCCCAAGCATCGAAAAACCCCAAATGCACATTGAGATCGAACAGCGGATTCACTATCGGGCGCAAGGTGTCCGCCAGCATGACTTTCTTGAACAGCCCGACCGCGAAAATCATCAGGCCATCGCACAGGTTCGCCGCGGTCAGCCGAAAGTGCGTATTGCGGTTGAACTGCGGATAAATCTCGGCGTAGCGCACGATCGGTCCCGCAATCAGATGCGGGAAAAATGCGATGAACATGCAGTAACTGATAAAGTCCCGCGCGCCCGGCTCCCCGCGGTACGCGCTCATCAGGAAAGTGATCTGCTCGAAGCTGAAGAACGATATCGCCAACGGTAACACCAGCGGCGGCGAATGCCACTGAGTGCCAAGCAGGGTCCCGGCGTTATCAACCAGGAAATTGCGATACTTGAAATAGCCGAGCAGCCCGATATTCACCGCGATGCCGCATCCGAGCAACATCCGGCGCCACCGCTCGCGGCTCTCCGCGCCCGCGCTTTCGCGCGGCATCAGTAGTAACGACCATCCGAAGTTGAACAGGATCGAGAATCCGAACAGAAACAGGTAATGCCAGTTCCACCAGCCATAAAAGCAGAGCGAAGCCAGGATCAGGAAGCCGGCGCATGCGCGGCGCCAGTCGTGAGCCGAGAGTATCCAATAAATCGCCAGCGTGACCGGCAGAAACCCAAAGGCGAATTGATACGAATTAAACAGCATTACGGAATCACCACGCAGTTGTACCGAATTATCCTTTCGCGCCAGGAGCTTCGGCGCTCAACAGTTCCGCCAGGCCGCAATAGCGTATGCCCTTGCGTGCGACCGCCGCCTGCACCGTCTCGATACTTCCCACCAGTATCGCCGATTTCCGCGCCCGGCTGACCCCGGTATACAACAGCTCGCGCGTCAGAATCGGCAGGCTGCGCTTGGGCAACACAACCGCGACGGTATCGAACTCCGAACCTTGGGCCTTGTGAATGGTCGTGGCGTAGCACAACTCCAGCCCATCCAAAATCTCGTCTAGGTGAAATGCTTCATAGTTATTTCCACGCATGAAGACCGCCATCACCGATTCGCCTCCGTGAGATCGCTTCACTCGCGCAATTATTCCCTGGTCGCCGTTGAACAGATTCCGATCATAATCGTTGCGCACCACCATCACGGGTTCGCCCGCAATGAAGCGTGCGCGATCGGGCGGCCGGTTTGCTGCTATGGCAGCACGCCGATGCATCGCGGCGTTGATTCGCTCCGCCCCGGTCGCCAACACCCGTGTGACGCAAAGAATTCGCGACGCTGCCAAGTGACTATAGAGCCGATGCAATTCCGCGCTCGATCGATCATCGAAGCCATTCTCGCCCTGCGTGTAAACTTTGCCTGCGAGCGCGTCGATCTGACTATTGCGGATCATCTGGCTATACCAATGGTCGAGGAATTCATCGATGGAAGAGTGACCGGTATCGATCAGTTCAACTCCCTCGAAGCGCAGCCCGGCGGGTTCCGCGTATTCCCGGATTAGCGGCGATTCGGCCGTATTAGAGATCGCATGCGCTTCGCCGATGGCGTGCGAATCGGCGATCACGCCCTGATTGATCCTCTGCGCGAGAATGAAGATTCCGCGTCCAGGCTCCTCGTCCTGATTCATCCGGTAGCTTTGTGTGAGCCAGGTACAGCAAGCCCGGCTATCGAAATGGTGCGTCCCATGCGGCCCATGCGCACGCTCCGCACCATTCATTCCATCCGGGATGCTCGCACAGTCCGCGTCCGCCGCACTATGCAGATGATTCGGTGCACCCTCCTTGTCATTTGGTCCATCCGCAACCGAGGCGACGAGATCCCGGAAGATGGCACCTGCCGCCACCGACGGCAGTTGATCGGCGTCGCCGAGCAGCACCAACCGCGCACCGGGTCGCAGCGCTGCAGCCAGCCGCTCCATCAGGTTCAGATCGAGCATCGAACTTTCATCGACGATCACGACCGTGGCGGACAGCGGGTTGTTGCGATGATGTAGAAAGATTCCACGTCCAGGCGAGTATCCGAGCAGGCGATGAATCGTCAGCGGCGCTATGTGCTCGCCGATGAGTTGCAAGTCTGCTTCGGCCGGTTCGCGTACCTGTGCAAGTCCATCGCGAATACTCTCGCCCATCCGATGCGCGGCTTTGCCGGTGGGCGCCGCCAACGCGATTTCGCCTGGCCGGATTCCGAGCCGCACCAGCATGCGCACGATCGCGAGCACGATCGAAGTCTTTCCGGTACCCGGGCCGCCTGAGATGATCGCGAGCCGGTGCATCGCGGCGTTGCGCACCGCATCGCGCTGTTCGCCGGAGAGCGTGATCTTCCGCTCGCCGATTCGATGCGGACGATTGCATAGGTCATCAATCGCCGCGGCGATCTCTCGCGCCGATGCAATCGTCCCATCTGCTTCGAGCAGTGGCCGCAGGCGGTCGGCAAGGCGCACTTCGGCGGCTCTTATCCGTTGATGATAGATAAACGGCGGCAGGTAGAGCAGCGGCCGATAGCCATCGGGCGCTCGCGCAATTATCGAGGACGCTGCGGCCGCGTCGAGCATCCTTGCAATCTCGCGCGCAATCTCCGCGGCGCGCTCCTGGTCCTCGCCGGCACCTGATGCTGCGCATAAGGGCCCGAGGATTCGCGCCAGCGGCTCCCGCGCTTGCGGACCCGTGACCGGCAGGCGCGTACTGCCCTCGCTTAGCGCAACCATCGAAGCGACGATCAACATAATCAGCGCGATGCGCCGATCAGCGCTAAGGTCTTCTTCGAACGCCGCGATTTCAGCGGCGAGATGTACGGTGGAGGGGTCGAGATTGAACGCCGGCGTCGCCGCGCCCATCTGACGCAGTTGTTGCTCGAGGTAGACCGCGTCATCGCTCGCCGCTCCCTTGAGTCCGAGGCGCGAGATCACCGTCGCCAGGCCCAGATTCGCGTACATCCTGTCCATCATTCTTTCAAGCACGCTCGCCGAGCCCCATCAGTTCGCTTTCATGGCGGCGTATTTCGCTCCAGTCCGGCCGGTGAAAATAAATTCCATGCGCACGATCCGCCTCCAAGCCGACCCCGCGCAGGAAGATGAAAAGCAAGCCGCCAAAGCGCCGTCGATAATCCGCCTCGCTGCGAATGCGCAGCAGCCGAATCACTCCCACCGAATAAATCAGCGCCTGGAGTCCGTAATGGCGCTCGACGTGCTGCTGGATAGTCTCGGAACGGTAATCGCGAAGCAGGTCGCTCTTCCAATCGGCGAAGTAGGTGAGCCCGTTTTCCTCGAAGATGAAATCTATGAAGCCTTTCAGATAGCCGCGCTCCGCAGTCCGTCCGTCGATGGCGCTCGTGCCCAGCCGCGGATGCGACGCTTCCGGGATTGGGAAGAGGAACTCCATCTCGCGCGTATTGCGGCAGCGGCTGAGCGCGTCGATCGTATGGCCACCGGCGATCGCGATTGACGAGGTCAGCGTTTTGAAGACCATTTCGGTGCCGCGCTCAAACCAGCGCGGGTCGCGCACCTGATGGCGCAGCATCGAATCGCGGAACAGCCGCTCAACGGATTCGAGCCGCCGCCACGATTTGAGGTTGCCGGCCCCGGCGAGCGTTTCGAAATTGAGTCGCTCGATCGCCTCGTGCAGAAACAGGCCCACGTCACTGCCGCCCGGCAGGTCGTCCGATTCCATGGCCGGGGCGAGATCAGTCTTGAAATCTTCCGACAGGAGTTCCCACGCAGCGGCATCGTGTTTGAGCGACGTATACGAGTTCATCTTGAATGGCGCACGTTCGCCTCCAAGGCGATCGAACGCGACTTCCGGGATTGACCGATCCGCGAGCAATTCCGGCGGCGGCATCCATTGCTCGATTGGAATCGTGGCGGGTTTCGTCGCGAGTGCTGCGTTCGATTCGCGCACGTCGGCGATTTCGAACAACTCAACCCAGCGCTGATTGCTGGCCGCGCCGTCGTTCGCCTTGACTAATTCCTTCAGACGCTCGTTAAGTTGCTTATAAGGGCCGGTCAGCGTGATCGACTTGATGGGATATAGCGGCAGGTAAAGTTTGGCGCGCGCCCGCGTCATCGCAACATAGAGCAGGCGCTGGTATTCCTCGTTCCGCTCACGTTGGAGCACGCCTTTCACCTCTTTCGACGCTTCGTCGCCGATCGCAAAGCGGCGATCGTAACCCTCATGATAGACCCGCAGGAGTGCAGGCTGGTTATTAGCGTGGGTTCCGCCGAAGAGCATCACCACGTCGGCTTCCAGCCCCTTACTCATATGGATGGTCATTACCTGGACGGCCTCGCGTTCGCTTTCGAGGCGCTGAAGATTGCCATTCGGACCGGGCGATTCGGCGTGCTTGCGGATGTAATCGTGGAGCAATTCAATAATCTCAGTTAATGACAGGCGGCCAGCCACAGCGCGTTCGAGCAGGACCTCAAAGATGTGAGAATAATTGGTCAGTTCGCGCTCGCTGTGACGAAGAAAGAGTTCGCGGTCGGCGAGTCCGCTCTGGTGCATGAGGCGGTTGAACAACTCAGCGAAACGCTCGGCCTCAGCCAAAGCGCGCCATTCGTCGAGCAGTTGATTGAGCGGATGCGACGGCGGTGGATGGTCGACCGTTGCGACCTCACGATATTTCAAGGCGAAGAATGGTGACATCCACGCGCGGCGCCGATGCGAGCGATCATTCACATCTTGAAGCGAACGCAGCACGTCGAGCACGTCCATTGCTTCGGGGGTCTGAAACAAGCCATCGAGTTTGTAGAACGCAAACGGGACGCCAGCCTTGCGCAAATACGCCCCGATTTCGCGGCAATTCTCATTGGTATGCGTCAGCACAAAGATGTTGCGGGCGCCGACTTTGCGCGATGATCCATTGCCAGTGGTTCTAACCGGTTCGTCGATAATGATCGTGTCGGAGAGCTTCGCGTTGGGGGGGGGAGCGATTATCCGTTTGATAGTCGCAGCTATGAATCGCCCCAACTGCTCCCGGGAGTCTTCCGCGTTACCCTTTTCCCCGGCGGGCGGCGAATAGCGCATCAAGGTGATCGGAACGATCACCTGTCCACGCTCGTCGCGAGCGATCCGATCCGGCGTGCCGGATTTGACCGGCCGGTCATACACGATGGTGCCGGTGAACAGCGGCTGAGGCGCCTTCTGATCGAGGATGTAGTTGCAGGCATCGATCAGCGCCGCAGTAGATCTGAAGTTGTGATCGATCTGAATTCGCGGCGCGCCTGCCGCAAGTAATTCGGTACGCGCGCGCATGTACGAATGAACGTCGGCACCGCGAAATGCATAGATTGCCTGCTTGGGATCGCCGACCACGAAAAGCCGATTGCCACCGCCACCTTCGACGAAGATGCGCCGGAAAATTTGCCATTGGAGGTCGTCGGTATCTTGAAATTCGTCGACCAGGCCGAAACGAAAACGCTGGCGCAGGATCGCGGCGAGCGCAGCGCCGCTCGGCGCTTCGAGCGCCTGCCAGACCCATGAGAGCATGTCGTCGTAGTCGATTTGTCCGCGCTGATGCTTGTCGCGATCGAGCCTTTCTTCAAGCGGCGGCAGGTAGAGATCGATCAGCGCCTGCAGTCCGATCGGTTGCTTAGCCGCGACGGCCCGATCGACTCGCTCGATCGCCGCCGCGTGATCGATTTCCCGATAGCGATTGCGGTGCGCTTCGTACAGGAGATTTTCGAGATCGTCGGTGCTCTTATCCTGGAGCCATTGCGTCAGTGCCTGATGCATCAGCCGATCGACCGCAAAGCGCTCACGCAACAGCGCGCGAAAGGTGGTCCTGAAAGCGCGCAGGCCGTCCACGAGCTCGAGGTTAAAGAGCGCGCCGCTTTGGAATGCGAACTCGGTCAGCACGCGGTTGCAGAATGCATGGATGGTAAAAATCGGTGCGAGCTCGAATCTGGCCAGCGCGTGTTCGAGCCGGAGGCGCGCGGACACATCGATCAATGCCAATGCATGTCCGGCTTTTGGCTGATGCGAACCGGGGACCGGCGCACGCAGAATATTCTCGATCGCGGCACGGATGCGCTCGCGCAGTTCCCCCGTCGCCTTTTCGGTGAAGGTGACGACCAGGATTTCCTCGATCGTTTTGGCCGAACTGCGGAGCAATTCGAGAATCAGATGCTCGATAGCGTAGGTTTTGCCAGTGCCGGCGCTGGCTTCGATGATGACGTGGCCGGACGATGGCAGATCATCGAGGATCGAGAGCCGCGGGTACTCGATGGTGGGCGCGCTCATGCGGATTCCGGTCGCTCAAATATCGCTAGCAGCGGCCCGTAGCGCCGCGCGATAAGCCCGTGCTTGATTTCGCCGAGCGGTGCCCGGAATTCGCGAGCCCTATCCTTACGCACTGGCCCAAAGTCAGATCGGCACGAGAGGCGCTCGTTCCTACGCACCGAATAGATACTCCGCTCGATAATAGCGTCCGCTTCGATGCCATCGCGGAGCACAGCCGCGACCGCTTCGATTGGCAAAAAGAAGTCATTGCCGCCACTCAACAGGTCGATGGCGAGCTGCATAAGGAAGGCCCGTGCCTGTGTATGAGTAGGCGGCCGAATCGTGCGTGTGTTGTTCGCAGCCTTTTTGTTTTCGCCGCCGATCACCATCGCAATAAACTCCGGGGACATCGTTTCGCCCGCCGCGGCGAGCACGATCGCATTGAACGCGCCTTCGAGAAAATCGGCGACTTTGATCTCGTCGCGTGCGATCAGTTTCAACGACCGGTCCATCAGCGGCGAGACCGGTCCGACGCGGCCATGTAGTTCGATCGAAGTAACCCGCCGGCCGTCGGCGCGGGTAAAGTCTACGTCGAGAATTATGGGATCGATCGCACGGTCGACGCCGGTGAATTCTTCTACGCCGCCGACCGCGATGCGCAGCCATCGATCAAGCTTCGGAATCCCAGGTCCGGCTACTTGTGCGATCGCGCGTTCAAGCCGGGCGATGTCATTCGGCCGATTCGTCGCGGCGAAGGGTCCGACCGGTGCCGATCCCATGAGCACGCGCATGCGGCACGCTTCATCGTAGCGATCGCCGATATTCTCGCGCCTGCCGTGGGCGAGCCAAAGCGTATCGCGTAGCGTCATCGCCGCATCGAGCGGCGAGCGCGCTATGGGTTCCTCGTCCGCATCCTCCTCGTCGCCGTCGTCCTCCTCGCGCATGCCCAACGCGTAGCGAGCCGCACCTTGCAGCGGACATTCGAGATAGTGTCTAAGTGCAGATATCGAGAGTCTGACGCGCGAGTCGCCGGCGCTCGCAGTCACCGCCGGCGGTTCGATGATGCGCAATCGCGGCGCGAGTTGGCCGCGCGCGGCGGCGCTCAACCGTTCAAGCACGCTGCAATCGCGTTCAGTTTCCGGCATGGGGCCGCAGCACTGCTCCAGGTCGGCACGCAGCGCCGCGCTCTGAGCACCGCGCCGCGCGTTGCGATCGAAGGTCTCCAACCGATCATCCCGATCCAACCAAGCCTCTCGGTGGTTCTGCGGGTCATGCCGATCCTCACGCCCATCAACCCGACGCTCATTACGGATTTCTCCCGAGGGATTCAAATCAGCGAAATAGCGGCGATCGTGCGCGCTCACCGGATGAGCGATCGCAAGCCGCCTGGTCGCTTCTTCGCCGATCATGCCGCGCAAAATGAATTGCAGGTCGCGGATCACCGCTGACGGTCCCAGCGCCTCGCCGGTATGCGCGTCGCGCGCAACATACGACAGGTAAATCCGATCGCGCGCCGCCGCCAACGTCTCCAAAAACATGTAACGATCGCGCTCGGCCGGCGAGACATCGCCGACCCGTCGATGAGCCTGCCGCAGGTCGAGCGGGTCGCGCGTCTCCCGCGCGGGGAAATTCGCTTCACCCAGGCCGAGCATGAAGACCACGCGAAACGGTATCGACCTCAGTGAGGTGAGCGACCCCACGACGACGCCGCTTTCGGCGTAGATTCCCTGCTCCGCTTCGACCTCGGCGATTCGCGTCAGTGCGAGTTCCTGAGCGACTGCGTAGGGCACCGGTTCGCTGCGAAGGCCGTCGGAGCACATCGAATCGATCGCCCCAACGATCAGATCGCGGACGCGCTCGCCGGCCCGGTCCGCCGGACTCACATAAGTTGCGATCAGCTCGATCAGCACGCGCCGCCAGTCCGCCAGGCCAAGCTCACTCGCAGCCAGCGACTGTGCCTCGCGAATCAGCGCGCGCGCCCTGCGCACCATGATCGCGACACTCTCCGCGGCGTCCTCGGCGACTTCGAACGGCAGATACTCGCGTCCGCTACTGTCACTGAACGCACGTGTCTCACCGCTCGGCTCGCCCGCCATAAACAGCCCGAGAGCCAGTCGCTTGAGTGCGTAATCCCAATGGTAAAGTTTCGGCTCAACGTAGGTATCGGCAAAGGCCCGCTCGTCGGCGCCGAAATGGACGCCAAGCCGGCGGCACCATTCAGGCCAGGCCTGCGCGTGCGGCTCACTATCGCGGCCGGCAATTGCCGGATGAATCAGCAGGCGAATCATTTCGTCGCGCGTGAAGCGCCCGAGCGGCAGGCGCAGCAGCAGGTCGACCGCCTCGGCCACGCGACTTTGCGTCGCCAGACGCCGGTCAATCAGATTGACCGGGATCCGATGAGCGGCGGCGAACACGCTCTCGATATGCATTAAGTACTGATCACGTACCGCTTCCGGAATCACGACCGCAATCTGATGGAAACGCAGCGGCGTGTCATCCTCTCCGTTGTCGCGCCGTATGATCGACCAGATCGCATTCGCCGCGATCTCGATCTCGCGGCGTACGCCAGGACATTCGAGGATCCTGATGCTGCCGTCGTCCTGCGCGGGAGTATTGCCGAGAGCGATCGAACGCGCGTCGTCGTCGGCGCCGATCGCCGTCCGCTCCGCCGGGCTCCGTGTCAAGATCGCCTGCTGCACGCGCCTGAGGAGCGTGGCATTGCTGCCTACGGGCGCGTGTTCGACAAAATATGCGTTGAAGTCGCAATCGGTGGTCTCGTTCAGCAACCGGATGTATTCACGGCCGGCGCGTCCCCAGTAACGCAACGCAAGATTCTCGTCCTCGGCTTCCAGGCCAAAGGGATCCTCCGCGCTATCGATAAACAAAGGACCGACCAGCGGTGGACGAACGCGACCCCGATTGCGCACGTCCTCCCAGAATTCCTGGCAGGGGTTTAGCGTGTAGATATGCAGTTCGGTCAGCGTGCTGAGGCGCGCAAAAATCCGGATGAATTCAGGTCCCGCGTATCCAATCCCGAAGACATGGAGCCGGGCGGGCAGAACCTCACGCAAACGGCGATCGTCGATCGCATCGAAGGCATACGGCAGCAGCATCCATCGTGCCCCGTCGTGCGTCCCGTTCATCGTGCGCGCGATCCAAGCGGGTCGCAAATTCCCGTCACGCTCGAACAGCGCGACGTAGATTTGCCGCTGCCAGGCCTCATTCTCGCGCATCCGGTCGTCGCCGAGCGCCGTGCCGCGCGGCCACTGATCGAGCATTGTGCGGCGGGCGATCGAATATTCGCGCATCAGCCACGCCACCTGCCCGCTCAACTGAAAGAGCCGTACTGTCCGCTGACATTCATCGTCACGCGCCCCGCTGAGATAGGCTTGCACGGCGGCGAGGCCGGCTGCGCGCGCCGACAGTGCCTCGCGCAGATACTCGAAGACCGCGATTTGCAGTCCGCCCGCGTCGAGCACCTTGATCGCCGGCCCGGAGCCACCGGCGGTCGCCTGTTCGGCCATTTGCTTCAGATAGCGGCGCAGAAACGGAAAGCCGAGGTTCGCCGCCACCCCTTCGCGTTCAGCCAGCCTCAGCTTAAGGAATTCCTGAACCGCACGGCTCGGCACCACGACCGTCACGCGCTCGAGCGGATCGTGAACTTGATCCTCGTGCACCAGCCCGCCAATCGGATCGACCAGCGCTTCCAGCCGATTCGAATAATGGAGATGAATCATAGCAACGAATAACGAATCGCTGGCGGCGCTACGGTCCGCCGTCTGCCATTTAACTCCGAACTTTCGTGCATAAATAATTTCACAATCGCACGGGCTTTGCGCGATCGATCGCTTGCTAAAATATGCGGCCGGTTCAGGTGATAATCGAAGCACAAAGCGGCGCAGTCGGGAGTTTTGGTGGGGCACCCGCACCTTCGAAAGTGCATTTCCTCTTCGTCTCGCCGACCATTGTAATTTGTAATTCTTGCGAGGAATACCCGTCGGCGATCTCGCAAGTGAGGTGGATTCCCCTTTAGATCCGGCTATCCCTCTCGAATCGATCACTGGCACAAAGTCTGCTCCGACAAATCCCTGTCGTATCGACCCCGCCCTCGGTAGCTCAGGAGGACGCGAAGAGCGAGCAAGCGCCACTTGCAACCGCTGTGGGTAATGCGAGCAGCGAGGACCCAATCATTTGCACAGCGCGAGCGGCACCGCGGACTTGGATGGGGCGACGAGGCTCAGCGTGATGTACTATCGGCATTTCGGATTATCTGGAGCACCCTTCCAATTCACTCCGTCGCCTAAACTGCTGTTCATGAGCAAGGCTCATCGGGAAGCGCGGACGGCGCTCGAATGGAGTCTGGAGCACGAGCCGAGCGGGTTCTCGCTTTTGATTGGTGAAACAGGAACCGGTAAGACCACGCTGATCACATCGCTTCTCGCGCCAAGTCATGCGCTCGTCCGCGTCGCCTACTTGAGCAATCCGAAGCTCAGCTTCGACGGGCTTTTGCGCGACATCTCGCAGCAGCTTGGGGTGCCGGCGTTCGCCGATCGGCTTGAGCTGTTTTATGCCTTCGAACGTTACCTGGAAGCGCTTGGGCCGAATGAGCGGGCGGTGGTGATCGTGGACGAAGCGCAGGCGTTGAGCGACACCATGCTTGAGGATCTGCGGCTTTTTTCGAACCGCGAACTCAACTACGAGCGGCGGCTCCATCTGGTTTTCGCTGGTCAGCCCGGACTCCTGGCTCGCTTGTGCGCACCGGAGCTGCGGCAACTGAATGAGCGCATCGGAATGCGGGTACTGCTGAATCCGTTGGAAGGGGCAGAAGGGCGGGCTTACGTCGAATATCGGCTTGCAGCCTTTAGGGGCAGTGTTGAGGCGTTGTTCGCGCGCGGCGCGCTGGAATATCTGCTCTCGCGCAGCGGCGGAATCCCGCGCCGAATCAACTTGTATTGCCATAACGCGCTGTTGCGCACGTACCAAAAGGGCGAGTCCCGGGTGAGCCTCGAATCAGCCCGTTCCGCGGCGCTCGACCTGGAGGATCCGTTCGCCGGCGCGCGCGCGCATGACCCGGCGCATGCATCTCCGGGATTCTTACAGCGGCATTTTCAGTCTCTGGTCTCGATGAGGCACGGATTGGCGCCGGCGCTAATGGCTGCGACGCTGGCCATAGCTGGAATGGGTTCGCTCTATATCTGGAACTCCGGAGTGTCTCGTCCCGATGACCGCAGCAGTACCGATTCGGTTGGTGTCATAACCGATGCGCTGACCGAAAATAGCGATGCGTTGATCGAAAATCCGCGCATAAGACCGGCCGCGGCGGTGGGTTTTGCCAGCGGTCGTTCAACGGCAGCCACCGCAGGTATGTACGCGGAAGGGGATCAGGATCGGCAACAACCACATCGAGTGCGCGTACAGTCCGGCGATACGCTGTTGGCCATCGCGCGCTCCCGTCTCGGGTCCGAGGATGACGTTCGCCGGCTGATCGAGGCGAATCCGCAAATCGGAAACGTTAATCATATCTATCCCGGAGAAATGCTCAACCTGCCGCGGTCGGGTGCTCCGCGGCCAAACGGGTTTCGCGGGCGCGAGACCGCTGCGTCCGGTTTGCCGACAGCCGCGCCGGGGTCATCTGGCTTTAATAGCGACGGAGACTAAGCGGCGCGATAACTAACAAATATGGGAATTAATGTTTGCTCGCCGGTGGGCGTCATGAATTCCGAGTCACGTAACCCCCCCCAGTGACCGGTTGAATGCGTCCATCGGCGAGCTGCTTTTTCTGGATATCCGCGGACGCTTGGCCCCGTGGTTCATCGTGACGGATCGCGGGAGGCCAATTGAGCCGCCAGCGTTACGGCTTTGCGCGCGAGTCCGGAAGCGGCCAAGTAGTCATTCCGCACCATCGCTTTACGGGCGGCAGTGGTCAGATCGGTGGCTTGGTTAAACGCGGCGGTATCTTCACCGGAAAGCTTCGAGCGATCGACATGAGCAAGTTCTGAGTCCGCGTCGTCAAGCAACACCTGCGCTTGCCGGCGATCGGCGTCGTGGTCTTCGAGCGTAACGGTGGTCGGGCCTTCGGGCGTAGGTTGAGGTTGGGTTTGCGCAGGTGCGCTCGCAGTCGCAGTTGCCGGCTTCTTGGCGTGAGCCCTATGCGTTTTCTTTGGGGTCGCCGGCTCTTCAACCACGGTCGTCGGCGGAATGACGTCGGGCGGTGGTTTACTAACCACCGCGGCCGGTCGCGGCGGCGGTGGTTTCGACCACGGCCAGTAACTCACGATTGCAGCGCATCCGCCAAGCTGGAACGACAGCATCAGTGCCGCCATTCGCGTCAATAATCGCGTCTTCATGGGAAGCTGATCGGTTGAATCTAGCTTAACCGTGATGGGCTTTGCACCGCCGATTCGGCAGATTCGCGATCAATCGGGAGCCGGATTGTTACTGTGGTACCCGCACCGACTTCCGACTGCAATTCCATCGTACCGTGATGGATATCAATAGCGCGCAGCGCGAGCGGCAGTCCAAGGCCGTTGCCGTTTTTCTTCGTGGTGAAATAAAGGTTGAAGATTCGTTCGAGGTCTTCGCGCGCGATGCCCGGTCCAGTATCGATGATTGAGATCTCGACGAAGCCGCTTCTGTGGCCAAGGGCCGTTGCCAGCGTCAAAGTGCCGCCACTGATCATCGCCTCACAGGCATTGCCGATCACGTTGCGTAACGCTTCCGCGAGCAGGGCGCGATCGGCGCTGACCGGCGTGACACTGGGGTCGAAGCGAGTTTCAATTCGAATTCCGGGTCGCACCACCTGCGTGGCAACTTCGCCGAGAAGGTCGTTGACCGAGACCAGCGCCAGTTTGAGCTGTTCGGGGCGCATGAAGCGCATCAGCGCGTCGACCGCGCGAGCCAGTCGTTCGATTTCCAGGCGCACGGCGCGTAGCCGCTGGTCAATCGGAGCACCGCGCGCGGCGTCCTGGCTCAGCAACTCGAGCTGCAGATTCATCGCGTTGAGCGGATTGCGGATCTGGTGCGCGACGCCCGAGATCAATCCACCAAGCCGTACCAACCGGCCTGAATAATCGACGACATTTTCCAGCTCCCGCATAGATTCGAGGTCGCGAGCCACCACCAGCAAGCCCGGCGGTGCCGGTCCCTGCCCGAGCGAGAAAATCGATACGATCAGTCGATTGGGCTCACTGTTGGTAGTGAGATCGAGCGCAACGTCGCGCACCTCAGTACCGGCCGCATATGCGGTCGCGATCATGCGCGTCAGCGGGCTGTCATTACCGAGCAGCAGGGCGAGCGGCTTGCCATCGGCGAGTCCCCCCGCTGGCAATCCAAGGCGGCCCTGCGCCTCGGAGTTGGCGAAGAGCACCGATCCATTGGCGTCGAGCAGCATGACTGCGTCGGTAATCGAGCGGAAAATATTGATGAACTGGCCGCGTTCGGTATCCCACTGCGCGCGACTCGCCTTGATCCGCTGCGACAGATCGTTGAACTTCTCCGCGATCGTGCCGAGTTCGTCACGCGCCTCGAGCGGTAGCACGACTTCGTCGCGACCTTCGGCAATCTGCTCGACGCCGCTGGCGATCGCAGCCAGCGGCTTGAGCAGCAGGCCGCCCGCCAACACCGCGCCAATCAGGCTCAGGATCACGCCGACCGCCCCCACCGCAAGGATGTCCTCGACCGAGCGCCGCGCCTCCGCGGCGATCAGTGCGGTCGACAGACCGACCCTGATCATCACGCGCGGGCTACCGTTCACCCTGATGACCCGGCTGATCTCGTAAGTATGCGCTCCCCAGACCGCGCGAATTCTACTTAGCGGCGACCATGATCTGAGTTCGGTGTGCAGAGCGAGGAACGGCGGGGCGTTGGCGACGGTCTCGTTCAACGGTCCCTGCTGCGCGGTCACGATCGGAACGCCATCGATCCCCTCGACTCGCGCGTATACTACACCCGTGCCGAATGCCTGCGATGACTCCAGCAGCGCCGACAGTGGCGCATCCGCACGCAGGGCCGCGATCGGATCGCCTTGCGAGTGCGCCAACCCCTCGCGGATTTGCTCGAACACCTGGTTTACGATCAGTCTGCCGGATTCCTCAAGACCGTCAACCATCACCCGCATCGTGCGATCGATCTGGAGAGCGCTCACCGCGATAAACGGGAATACCAGCAAAACCAGGAAGATGGTTGCGAGCCTGGAGCGGAGATCCATTTTAATTAATGCGTTAATGGCCCCTGATGACGGCGCGGTCGATTAGTCGATTGCGGCCGCCTCGTGGACCTAACTCGTTGCTAGCCGCGTGGTCACCCGCGACGATCCGGCTGGATCGCCCACACGCGTGAATCACTTCAACTAATCATTTGAGCGCGCTCGGCGCTATCGACATTGCGATCGCGCCCAATACCGCTCAATTGCGCGGATCGAGCCCCATCCGCCGTCCGATTATCACCTTCATGATCTCGTTCGTGCCAGCATATATCGATTGTACTGCGGCGTCAGCGTAATCGGTCGCCACCGCGTACTCCAGCATAAAGCCGTAGCCGCCGTGCAGTTGCAGACACTGGCTCGCGACTCGCTTCAGCAGCTCGGTCGTCCACCATTTCGCCATACTGACCTCGGTCACCACCTCATCGCCGCGGACGTGCGCGACCAGCAGCCGGTCGACAAACGCTTGCCCAATCTCGACCTCGGTTGCCATCTCTGCGAGCTTGAACTGGGTGTTCTGAAACGACGCGATGGGCTGGCCGAATGCGCGCCGTTCTTTAGTATACTCAATCGTGTCGTCCAGACATCGCCGCGCGCTGGTGAGCGCCCCAACCGCCGTGACCAGCCGCTCCTGCTGCAGCTTCTCCATCAACATCTTGAAGCCGTCGCCCTCGCGGCCGAGCAGATTGGCAACCGGTACGCGGCAATCTTCGAAAAACAATTCGCTGGTGTCCTGTCCCTTGAAACCGAGCTTATCGAGCTTGCGTCCACGAACGAAGCCGGGCGCGTCACCCTCGACCAGGATCAGGCTGACACCCTTCCGTGGCGGGTCCGCCTTGGGGTCGGTCTTGACGACCACCACCACTAGGTCGGCGATCTGGCCGTTCGAGATGAACATCTTCGAGCCGTTGATCACGTAGCTGTCGCCATCGCGACGCGCGGTGGTCTGGACCGCTGCAAGGTCGGAACCGGTGCCCGGCTCCGTCATCGCGATCGCGAGAATGGTCTCGCCGGTGATCGCGCGCGTCAGATGGCGGCGCTTTTGGTCCTCGCTGCCATAGGTCGCCAGATACGGCATGATGACATCCGAATGGAGCCCCATCATGAGACCGTGCGCGCGGACCCGCGAGAGTTCTTCGACCACGATCGCGTCGTAGAGGAAGTCGCCACCGGCGCCGCCATACTCGGCCGGCGCGTTGGCCCCGAGAAAACCCGCCGCGCCCATCTTGCGCCAACTTTCGCGATCGCTCATCCCCGCCTGGTTCCAGCTCTCGATTTTCGGCACCAGCTCGTTTTCGACGAAACGCCGCACTTGGCTCCGGAACATCTCGTGTTCTTCACTGAAGATATCTCGCCGCATCTGCGATCTCCTCGAAATCCGCGGGAATCCTTACACGTCCGTTCGTTCGATCCAAATCCTTGCGCCAACCGGTCCGCGGTTGCTTTCCAGCTTCGAACTCTACTACGACGATGCGCAGGCGCTAACCGCTTAGTACACGATTCAAATGAGGTTAAATCAATGAAAGCGATTCAGTTCGACCAACTTGGCGGTCCGGAGGTCATGTATCTGAGCGACGTGCCGAAGCCCGAGCTTCTCCCGGGCACGGTGATCGTGAAAAATCGCGTAATCACGATCAACTTCGGCGACATCTTCTTTACCCGCGGCGAATACATCGTGAAGCCGGTCTTTCCCGACACCCCAGGCATGGAAGCGTCCGGCATCGTCGATGCCGTCGCTCCCGACGTAACCGATCTCAAGCCCGGCATGCGCGTCGCCTACATCGGCATGGGCTCCTATGCCGATTACACCCGAATTCGCCCCTCGCGAGTGATTCCGCTGCCCGACTACATGAGCTTCGAGCAAGGCGCGGCTCTGCCGATCGCGATGCTCACCGCATGGCACATGATCCATACGATTCATACTATGCGAGCGGGTGAAACCGTCCTGGTTCATTCCGCAGCCGGCGGCGTCGGGATCGCGGCGGTCCAGATCGCGAAGGCTGCCGGGGCGCGGGTCATCGGCACGGTCTCGAGCGCAGACAAGGCAGCGCTCGTGACGAAGTTCGGGGCCGACGAGGTCATCGATTACGAAACCCAGGATTTTGCCGCCGAGGTGATGCGCCTTAGTGGCAAACGCGGCATCGACCTCATACTCGATGCCATTGGCAAGCCGACCTTCGAGAAGGGTCTGCGATGTCTTGCGCCATTTGGTCACATGATTCTCTTCGGCCGCGCGGGCGGACTGCCCGATCCCTTGAACGTCGCCAAGCTGATGGAGAAATCGCTCACGGTCAGCGCCTTCGTTCTGCCGCTCATCTATAGCAATCGCGAGGTGATGCGCCGCGGGCTCGAACATTCGTTCCAGCTCATCCGCGAGGGTAAGCTCACGGTCCCGATCGGCGGGACCTTTCCGCTGGCGCAGGCGATCGAAGCGCATCGCTTTGTGCTCTCGCGCCGCTCGACCGGCAAAATCCTGCTGATTCCATAGGCCTTAGTCAGGCAGCATGAAGACTTCCTGCGGCTCGATGACGCCGATCGGCGAATGCGTGCCGAGGCCCGTCAGCGGTGTCTCGGGCCGCGGCGGCAAAGCTCACGGAAGTGACCACGCGAAGGTCAACCCTCCCGCGCCGAACTCGCGCCGCAACGGTATTCCAGCCTCCACTACGCGCCGGCTCAGGTCGTCGCCGAACTCCCGCATGTGAGTATTGATGCGCCCTTCGTGCAGCATCCATGCGACCACGCGCGCCGCGCCGGGATGGATTTCCGCCGTCGCGCGGCCACCTGAATCATGCTGGTTCTGGACCGTGAGCGCCGGCGTGTCCCCCTGAATAGCTTGGCTCAAACGCTCATTACGCCTTCGCGCTTGGCCGGCTCGAAACCGCCTCATGCCAGCGCTTCACGTGATGCACGCCCTCGGGCAACTTGAGCCCTGCGAGGTTGAGGCCAAGGTCGATCGCGACCTGGGCGGTGATATCCGCAATCGTGTAGCGATCGCCCGTAACGAACTGCCGCTGCGCCAGGATCGAATCGAGCCATTCAATCCGCTTCATTCCATGATCGCGCCGCATTTCCGCGAACTCCGGAAGTTGCTTCACACGATCCTTGAACATCGGACTTGTATGCTGCAGGTAGTTCGCAATCGGGCCAAGCACCTCTAGCTCCATCCGGCGGTTCCACATTTCGACGAACGCGATATCGCGCGGATCGACGCCCATCAGCGGGGGCTGGGGCTGAATGCCCTCGAAGTAGCGGCAAATAGCAACCGATTCCGTAAGATAGGTGCCATCGTCGAATTCCAGCACCGGCAGCCCGCCCAGCGGGTTTTTCTCGATAAACTCAACGGTCCGGTTTTCGCCTTTCATGATGTCCACGTGGACATAAACCATCTGGATATTTTTTTCGGCGAGAAAAATTCGCACTCGCCGCGGATTGGGGGCCAATGGGAAATCGTAGATCTTCATAGTCTGACGATAAAGGCCCTCGCCGATTCGGGTCAAGCCGCGAATTGCTGCGAACCGATTACCTGCGCACTACACCTCCGCATGCACCACATCAATGCGGGCCCCGGGCGCAGCACAAAACAAAAGCGTTACCTTCGTTGCCGGTCTAAAGTATTACCCATGTTTCCGTCCGCTCAGATTGGGTTTCTCAACCCGCTCGTGCTCTACACATCCTGCAGAACTTAGCCGCCCACCCAAACATCGCGAGCAAGCCGAAAAGTCAGCTCAAGACTGTCGGGCTGCTCGTCAATCATTGATAAAGGTCGAGCGTCCGCCGCAGGAAGCGTTCCGCCTCGCTGACCACGCGATCGATCGCACGTCCGCCGATTATCCAATGACCGCGGTCGGCCAGTGTGACCAGCCGCGCGCCGATCTCGCCCGCGAACATGCTCACCCGCAGCAGCGGCGCAAAGGGGTCCAGACTGCCCACCACAATCAGACGCGGTGCCGCCTCGGCGAAGCGTGCGATGTGCACACGCCCGCGCGCCGTCTCCAACGCGACCCGCCCCGCGTCCGCCACGAGCGCCTTGATCAGTGCCGGGCGCTTGAAGGTCTCGGCGTCAGCGAGAAATTCGTTCAACCGTCTGCCCCTCGGGGGCTTCAGCGGAGCGCGGCGCAACAGCGCGAAGAAGGTTGCCGGGCGCACCAGCAATGGCGTGGGAAATCCCGGCACCGCGGGTGCCAGCGCGATCGCAGCGCGTACGCGTGGACGTTCCGCGATCGCGAGCGCGATCAGCCCACCCATCCCATGGCCCATCACGATCACGTCACGGCCAATCGCTTCGACGGCTTCGTCTACCAGCGCTAACAAGCCACGAAAATCGAGCCGGCCGATCGAGCGCGTGCCACTATGACCTGCGGCCGCGCGAAAATCCGGCGCGTACACTTCCCATCCGCTGGTCGCGAGATATCCGATCAGCGTCGCCAGATGCGTCCGCGTCGTGAACATCTCCGGCACCAATACGATCGGCAACGCGAACTTGATCGTCCCAGGGCGCTCGACCTGCGCGCTGAATCGTCCAATCGCGGTATCCATCGTGTTAGCTAATCGCCCACGGCGCTTCGCAGGCGCATTTCGGTTGTGCCCGGCGCGATCACAGCGTGTACCCGATCGCGATGCGAGGCGAACAAAAAGAAAGAGCCCCCTCTTTCAAGGAGGCCCTTTCCGCTTCACGAGGCATTGAGCCCCGGCTCATCCCAGCAGCAAGCCCGGCATCGGTTTGAACCTCCGGGCCATGCCGCCCGGAGGGCAATTCGTTGATTTACTTCTTTTTGACGGGCTTCTTGGTGGCCTTTTTCTTTGCCATGGTGCTCTTCAGCTTTGGTTTGGATTTGGGGGCTGCTGCTTTCGTACCGGGCTTCTTTTTCATTGGCATAAGGTATCCTCCTCTGCGGTCGCTGCTGCTGGATGAGCGCAAAATTTATCGGCTTCTGTGCTCGTCATCTAAACCTCATTATAGAAACACGTTCTGCGCTAATCAATAGTTGCGTCACTTCTTTATAAACAAATTTTAAACTCGAAGTTCGTCAGATAGACTGGGCACTTTCCCAATATAGAATGGTGTTCAGTCATAAGCGCTCTTGAATTGCGAATGGCGCCGGCCTTACGATCGAACCGATGACGAAGTTAAGCATCTTCCTCCGCCGGGTATGGCTCAATCTAATCCTCGGCGCCGTCCTCGCGCTGCTGGTGGTTAGCTGTATCGGCGCTCCGCTGGGCCCCCGTGACCTCGTTCTTCTGCGCCACCGTCGGACCCAATTGGAAGCGGCGCGCGACCGCCTGATCGCCGACAACGCCGATCTCGCGGCCCGTACCCAGCGCCTCCAATCCGATGACGCCTATCTGCAGCGTCTGATTCGGCGTGAACTCGGCTACGCCCGCGCCGATGAGCTCGTCTATCGCTTCCCGCATACTGGCGATTCCACTAACTACTAAGTCGCATTCTCCGCCAGTCTGTTAACTGGCTATATCCTCTCAAGTAGCTAATGGAAGCTGCGTGAGATCATGCGGTACTCGCGTGCGGTGCGTTCAAGCTCCTCGCGAAAATCCGGATGCGCCAGATTGATCAACGCACGCACCCGCTCTGCGACCGACTTGCCCTTGAGATTCGCGATGCCGTACTCGGTGACTACATACATCACGTCCGTACGTGGAGTAGTCACGATATTCGATTCCGCAATGCGCGCGACGATCCGGCTTTCGCGCCGGCCTTCCCGCTCGTAGGTTGACGACATGCACAGAAACGCCTTGCCGCCGCGTGACGCATACGCCCCGCGCATAAACTGAAGCTGGCCGCCGGTGCCGCTGATCTGCCGCACCCCGGCCGATTCCGCGCATACTTGGCCGCTCAGATCAATTTGTGCGGCGTTGCAGATCGCGACCACGTGATCGTTCTGCATAATCCGATGCGGTAGGTTGGTGTAGTCCACCGGCCCCGCGAAGCACGCCGGATTGCGATCCAGAAATCCATACAGTTCTGCCGATCCGGCCGCGAAGCAGTACGCCATCTGATAACGATCCAGCGCCTTGTGCGCACCGGTTACCTTGCCCGACTGGTAGAGCTTCATAAGCGAGTCCACGAACATCTCGGTATGCACGCCCAGGTCTTTGATCGGCGAGTCGAGCAGCAGTTCACAGACCGCGTTGGGCATCGCCCCGATGCCGATCTGGATACACGCGCCATCTTCTATCTCAGCCGCGATGATCTGCGCAATCTTCCGCTCGATCGGCCCCGCCGGCGGATTCTTCAACTCCGGCAGCGTCCCGGCGCCCGCGTCGATCACACAATCGACATCATCGATATGCACCGCGTTCTCGACTCCGAAGACGTACGGCATCGCCGCCTCGATCTCGACGATCACCTTGCGCGCTTTTTCGGTCAGCGCCTTGTGATACGAAACCGATCCGCCAAAGTTAAAGAAGCCGTGTTCGTCCATCGGCGCGGTCTTGAAGATCGCAGTGTCCACTTCGATGAAGCGCCGGTAGTAATCGGGCGCCTCCCCGAAGTTCATTGGGATGTGACCGCACAGATCGCGGTCATGCATTCTCCGTTCGAGGCCCGAGAAGTACCAAGAGAAGTAACGCACATGACGTCCCTCGGGATCGGCTTCGATCACTGCCCGCGGCTTCATTGTGAGCGTGCCTCGAATCTTGACGTTCTCCAGTTTCGCGACGCGTTCCGCGAGCGCGCGGTCGAAAATGTCTGGCTGTGCGACGCCAAAGCCGTAATCGATCCAATCGCCCGACTTAACCATCGCCGCGGCTTCCTCCGCGCCAACCGTCTTGCGTTTCAGTTCCGATTCAAATGAAGATGCCATCCCAATGTACGCTCCCGTTGAAATATCCTGCGGCGCGATGCCACGCTTCGAGGCTTGACTGCGGCGCCCGCTTAAGATTTGTTTCAACGCGCGATTCAAATCAATGCCAAGTCTTGAACCTCTGACCGCGCCGCCCCCGATGCCGCAGCGCCGGGCCGCCCTCTTCGTGCTGTTCCTGACGGTCTTCATCGACCTGCTCGGCTTCGGCATCGTGATTCCGTTCCTGCCCCTGTATGTGCAGCGGATGCACGTGGGCGCGCTCGGCATCGGACTGGTGCTCTCGGTTTATTCCCTGATGCAATTCCTCTGCGCGCCGGTGCTCGGACGGATTTCCGACCACGTCGGCCGCCGCCCGATAATTATGCTGGGCCTGCTCGGATCGGCCGTTGGCTATGTCATCTATGGCTTCGCGGCTTCCTTCGCATGGCTGCTGTTTTCGCGCGCGATCCACGGCGCCTGCGCCGCCACCGTCTCGACCGCACAGGCCTACGTCGCCGATACCACCGACGAATCCAACCGCGCCCACGGCATGGGCATGATCGGTGCCGCCTTCGGCCTGGGCTTCGTTCTCGGTCCCGCGATCGGCGGCCTGCTCGGCCATGCTAGTCTGCGCACGCCGGTGTTTTTCGCCGCCGCGCTGACCTTCGCCAATCTGATCTTCGCCGCGATGCGCTTGCCGGAATCGCATCGGCCCGACCCCGATGCGCATCTCGAGCTCACGAGTCTCGCGCAACCGATCGTCACGCTGCCGCGCCAACTGCTCGGCCATCACCTGACCGGCCTCTTCACCATCGCCTTTCTCGCGACCTTCGCAATGGCCGCGTTGGAGGCGACCTTCGCCATCATGGTGCCTGCTATCTACGGCTACGGGCCTTCCGGCGTCGGCGGATTGCTCGCCTATGCGGGTCTGCTCCAGGCGCTAGTGCAGGGCTATCTGCTCGGTAAGATCGTCAAACACACCGGCGAACTTACGCTGATTCGCGCCGGCATGATCATGCTCGCGATCGGCCTCGCCCCGATGGCCTCCGTCTCCTCCCATGCGATCCTCTTCGTCGCCCTCGCCCTGGTCGCAATCGGTTACGGCTTCGCCAGCCCGTCGATCGCGAGCCTCATCTCGAAGCGCACCGAGCGCCGCCTGCAGGGCGAAGTCCTCGGCATCAATCAATCGGCGCAATCGCTCGCGCGCATCTTCGGTCCCATCGCCGCCGGCCTCGTCTATCAGACCCTCGGACCCGCGACGGCTTACGTTGGCGGCGGTCTCGTTGCGCTATGCGCGCTCGCTATGACCCGCGCCGCCGATCGCTCAACCTGAATGCATACACAAGTGTTGAAGCAGGGGGAACTTTGAAGATTCGCCACCAAATGCTAAGCGCGGGAGCGTCTTGGGATCCTTTCAGCGAGTGTATGGCTGAATCCGTCGGCCATTTTTTCAACACTCTGCACAGGGGAGACCATCACGTTTAACTGGGTGCTCGTGTTCCATCTCTTCGGCGTGATCTTTTGGGTCGGCAGCCTGCTCGTCATCAGCTCGATGATGCGGTTGGTGCCGAACGAGGTCGGCGCGACTCGCGAGCGCATGATCGTCGTTGGGCGACGGCTCCTTCACGTGAGCGCGAACATCGGCGCGATCGTCACGATCGTCTTTGGCATCTTCCTGATCCTGCTCGATCCGCACGTGATGTTACAGGGTTGGATGCACGCCAAGCTCACGCTGGTGCTGGTGCTGCTATTCTTCCACTTCAAATTTTATCGGCGGGTGATCGCGCTCGAAAACGATCCGGGTAGCGCCACACGCCGCGAATTCAGCGTGGTCCACGCCATCGTCAGCCTGTTGCTGCTGCTGATTTTGGTGCTGGTCCTCGTGAAACCCTTCTAAAGCGTGATTTAAGGTCGCAGGTAGCGCTGCGCCTCACATGTGAGACGCGTAGCCGCTAACAGAGACCATTGGACCAACTTCTCGAATAACCGACCTGTGAAAGTGCTAAATACTGTCGGGTTGACTACCCAGCGAAGGTGAGTAATGTAATGTTACACTCATTACATAATATAGGTGGGTTTCGGTGAAAGGCGAGTCTGGACGAATTGTGATTGAGGTGGATCCCGTTCTTAAGCGGCAGCTCTACAGCGCGCTCGCGATGGAGAACGTCACGCTCAAGGGCTGGTTCATTGAAATGGCTGTGCAACACTTATCCGTGCGAGAGCCCTCAAGTTCACCCGCACGGCGGGCAAAATCGAAGAGGGCAAGATAGCGTGACGAAGCCACGATGAACTTCATCAAGAATGAATCGCTGCAAAAGCTTCGTGGCGGCTACTACACACCGCCGGACCTAGCAGCGTTCTTGGTGCGGTGGGTTAGAGGAATCAACCCGAATAGCATTTTGGAGCCGAGTTGCGGAGATGGTGCGCTATTTGACGCCATCGGAAGGGTCAAAGGGTTTCGAAGGCTCACGGTGACCGGCTTCGAATTCAACGATGAGGAAGCGGCTAAGGCACGCGCACGTGCTTATGAAGTCGGACTTAAGACAGTTTCAGTCCACGCAGAGGATTTCCTTCAATGGGCGCTTGATCATTTCGATGGCAAAGCGCAATTCGATGCGGTTGTCGGGAACCCCCCGTTCGTACGCTATCAGTATTTGCCAGCCCCTTTTCAGGTGCGTGCCGAGCAGATATTTAGGCAACTGGAATTACCCTTTACCAAGCATACCAATGCATGGGTGCCCTTTATTTTAGCTTCGATGGCTCTCTTACGGCCCGGCGGACGGCTTGCGATGGTTGTGCCGGCGGAAATTATGCATGTGACACACGCTCAGCCTTTGCGCTCCTACCTTGGTCGCGAAAGCCGTCGCCTCGTGATCGTGGATCCGCAAGAGATATGGTTCAAGGAGACACTCCAGGGTGCCGTTTTACTTTTAGGCGAAAAACGCTTGGATGCTAGCGATAAGGCTGAAGGACTTGCCGTGTATCAGGTCAAAGGGCGAGAATTTTTAGATCTCGACCCAGAAGAGGTCTTTGCGGCACCGCGCGCTATCATGGCAAAACCGTCGAAGGCAAATGGACGCGCGCATTGCTCGACAACGAGACCCGTGCGGTTATCGATGAGCTGAGCAACCATCCGGAGGTTCACCGATTTAAAGATATCGCACAAGTTGACGTCGGCATTGTAACTGGAGCGAACAATTATTTCCTTGTGACGGATGCCGTAGTGAGGCAGTACCAGCTCGACAAGTGGGCGCATCCAATGTTCGGGCGTAGCGAGCATTGTCCCGGCGTCATCTACGATGAGCGACAGCATCAGGCAAACGCGCTCAATGGCAGCCCAACTAATTTCTTGTGGTTCCGCGAACAGTTTACGAAGAAAATCGACGACAGTACTCGAGCCTACATTGAGCTTGGAGAGGCTCTTAATCTTCACACGCGTTACAAATGCCGCGTCCGCTGGCCATGGTACATGGTGCCCTCAGTCTATGCGACTGAAATTGGAATGCTAAAGCGCTCTCACCACGCGCCGCGTCTAATTTTGAATAAGATCGGCGCTTACACAACCGACACGGCCTACCGAATCCGCGTGCCGAGTAAACAGTTTGTGACCCCTCAAAAACTGGTCGGCTGTTTTTTCAATCCGCTGACGGCCCTTAGTGCTGAGCTAGAAGGACGGCACTATGGTGGTGGTGTGCTGGAACTTATCCCATCTGAGATCGAACGGCTGGTCGTGCCGCTGCCGACTAAGGTGGTTGTTGATCTCCCTGATCTGGATAACGCCATACGAGGCCTGCCTACGCAGGAAGTATTGGCACGCCAAGGCAAAACTGTACTGGGCGCGTTGGGTTTGTCGCGTGCGAAGCAAGAGTGTGTGGTCGCCGGATGGCGTCGATTGCGAGACCGGCGCCAGAGAATCTCGGTGGACTTATCGGCTGATGGAGATTAGTCGATCTTGATGGCGAAGTGCTCATGATCATTAAGATCTCGGTAAAGAGTCATGGTTCGGTTTCTAAGGTCGTCTCGTGCAATAAATTGGCGGGCATCATTCCAGCTTAATTCGGTCGGAAGGTTTTTATCTTGAGCCGCGGCGGCCTCTCGCGTCAGACTGTGACGCAACGTTAAGGTAAACGTGCCTATTGGCTTACCTTTTAAAATCAGGTCGAACTGCGCGTCGACTCGTTGCACTAGATTTCCCGCCCTGTTTTTGTATTCTTCTCAGGCCAAATGACCAAATATATTTCTCCGAAAATATGTAACTGGATCGATCTGACTGAGGAGCCCTTTGCCAAGCGTTGTTGACCCTGTCGGATTACTACTGCGGCCCGTCGGAATTGTGAGTGATCGGCGGCTAAGCGGCTTGCTCTGCCAGACAGGCTCATATGTCGTACCTACTTCCGATGGCGCTAGGACCTTGGGTGCCAACCTTTTCGGCAATCTCCGAGCCGTTGGAAGTGCGCGATGCAAAGGAGCAACTTTCAGCTTGATGCGAGGGACCGTGTCGCTCGTACCATAACCCCCGGCCGATGCGGTCTGACGAGGCGGCGGCACCGCCATTTCATCAAGCAGGCGGCCATTCGCGAGCATTTCATCAAGTTCGGCAATGGCACCGACCTTCACAACATGTAATGGATAATCAGTCGGAAGGGCGCTGAGCTGGGATTCAATGCCATCGACGACGGCTTTATCGGCCACATCCATCAGATCGAAATCGAGCATCATCCCGGCTTCGATGTTGTTGTTTAATCCGCCCAGCGTTAGGTTTGCGCTGCCCACTAACAAGCGAGCTCGAGTCCTCCCGCAGACTAGATAGAGCTTAGGGTGGAAAATGATGCTCCGGGCTCCCGTATCGACCGTATAGAGCCCGCTATAGATGATGGAGTGGAGACGCGCCAACCCTTGGTGTGAAGTGATGTCGTTTCGAATTCCTGCGAACACGGTCACACTCTCGGCATTCTCTTTGAGTTGGGCCTCAATTTGCTGCACACCACTTTCATTGACAAAGGCTACGCTCAGCACAGCCCGCCTAATATCGGCAACACTGAACAATTCCCGTACCGCATCGGCATGTGTCCGGGCCGTAAACCCTTGGAAAATGAATTCTTTTTTTGCCACGGAATCGCTCTGTGTTCTCAAGAGAACACAGAGCGAGGAATCAAAACAATAGATAAGTTGATAAGCGAGAGACTGCAGTACTCCTCACGCGGGGCGCGCGCAATTCGTCCCGTCCGTGCTACACTCCGCGCCGTGGCAATCTCCGGCCCCAACATGAGGTTAGGTTTTCAGGGAAGCGTCGGGAAAATCTCTTCGCGGCGAGTCAAAAAATACCTTTCTCAACCCCGCCTAGCGCTATTCTGCTAAGATTGTGACAAGATTTTTGACGGGTACTCTCAAAGATCAGTGGTGCGGGGGCCTCGATGGCGCAGGAAATCAAGACCAAGGCTTTGGATCTGGCGCTCAGCCAGATCGAAAAACAATTCGGCAAGGGCTCCATTATGAAGCTCGGTGAGCAGGCGATTTCGGCCGATATCGCCGTGGTTCCCACCGGTTCGCTCGGCCTCGACCTTGCCCTCGGCGTCGGCGGCCTGCCCCGCGGACGGGTGATCGAAATCTATGGCCCCGAGTCGTCGGGCAAAACCACGCTCGCACTCGAATGTATCGCCGAAGCGCAGAAGCTCGGCGGCATCGGCGCCTTTATCGACGCCGAGCACGCGCTCGACGCCGGCTATGCGCGCAAGCTCGGCGTGGTTGTCGAGGACCTGCTCATCTCGCAACCCGACAATGGCGAGCAGGCGCTCGAAATCACCGAAACGCTTGTGCAATCCGGCGCCATCGACGTCCTGGTAATCGATTCCGTCGCCGCCCTGGTGCCGCGCGCGGAGATCGAGGGCGAGATGGGCGAGCCGCAGATGGGCCTGCAGGCGCGCCTGATGTCGCAGGCGCTGCGCAAGCTCACTTCGATCATCTCGCGCTCGCGCACAGTGGTCATCTTCATCAACCAGATTCGGATGAAGATCGGAGTGATGTTCGGGAATCCCGAGACTACTTCCGGTGGCAATGCGCTCAAATTCTATTCCTCGGTCCGCATCGACATTCGCCGCATCGGCACGATCAAGAGCAGTACCGAGGTCATCGGATCGCGCACCAAGGTCAAAGTGGTCAAGAACAAGGTCGCGCCGCCTTTTCGCGAAGCCGAATTCGACATCCTGTATGGCTCCGGCATCTCGAAGGAGGGCGAGCTGGTGGACTTGGCGAGCGAGCACAACATCATCGAGAAGCTCGGCGCCTGGTACTCCTACGGCGGCGAGCGCATCGGGCAGGGCCGCGAGAATGCACGCGATCTGCTGAAAGCGAATCCGCGCATCGCTGACGAAATCGAAGGCAAACTGCGCGTCAAGCTCGCCGCGAAACCGATCCCGCTCGACCTCGCCGCGGCCGCCGCCGATAACGGCGAGCCCGAGGAAGCGCCGCCCACCGCTCCGCCCAAGCGCAAGGCCTGAGGCTCCGTTACTTTGTGCTCGCGAAGTCCGCGGCCATTAGATGGTCGCCGGTATCCATGAAGGCCACCCGAAGTGCAAGTTTCCGAGCTCCCTCGAGTTGTCCAAATCGCTAGGTGAGTCTGCGCACCGAGCTAACGAGTCCGCGAGGTGCGTTTGGATTCACGCCAGCCAGCGAGGGCAGATGAGGTCTCCGAGTTTCCAACCCCGCGATAATTCAGCGTAGCCGCAACAAAACCGCCAAACTATCTCGCCGCGCCTGTTCGCCATCGCCGCACGTAATCCGGTAATTCGATTTCGGGCGGCAGCCGTTCGTCGCGATGCGGCGCTCCCGGCGTCAGCGTCAGCGGCACCACACCTGCCCAGACCGGCAATGCGTAATCCTCTTCCAATTCGATCGGACCACCCGTGCGGACCTTGGCCGAGGCCTCTGTGATCGGCAATTCGAGAATCAGCGTCCCCGCGATTTCGCCGGCGGACGGTTGCCGCACGTCATCCCAGCGGCCCGGCATCAGATGGTCGACCAGGGCGCGCATCGCCGCCAGCTTCGCCGCCGCGTCCTTCACTTCGTGCGCCGTGCCGAGTACGACCACCGACCGGTAGTTCATCGAATGATGGAAAGCCGACCGCGCCAGCACGATACCGTCGTGGAGCGTTACCGTAAGGCATAGCGGCACGCCCGCCGCGACCGTCCGCAGCATCCGGCTCATCGGTGATCCATGAACGAATATCCGCGCGCCATCGCGAGCGTGGATCGTCGGGATTACATAGGGCTGCCCGTTAACTGCAAAGCCCACGTGGCAGACCATCACTTCATCTAGGATCGCCTCGACCGCCGCGCGATCGTAATTCCCTCGCGCCGGATAGCGATTAATCCGCGTGCGCGCCGTCGTCTCAAAGCGCTCGGAGCGCTCCACCGTTTCACCGCTCCCCTCATCGCCTGCTGTCATCTCCGGTCGCTCCGTCTCAGCCTTAGCGCGCGCGGTCACCTCCGGCACGCGCCTCGCGTCTGCTGTCGGACTGTGCGCCGCATTTCCAATTTCAGTTTCGCCGTGTTCGTCAACCATCTCAGCACGCGGTTTGGCTTCGTTTCGAGGTTTGCTGTGTTCGGCATTTTCGTTATAGTACAAAACTATTAATGTATTGAAACAATATCCGATTAGCGGCGCGAGCGCAAACCAGCTCGCCGCGAATATCGAGCGCGCAATCATGGGTGCAGCGCTTCACCCTGGCGAGCGCCTGCCGACGGTCCGAGCGCTCGCCGCAACACTCAAGCTCAGTCCCGCGACGGTCGCCGCGGCCTTCGGACTTCTACGCGCGCGCGGACTCGTCGCCGGCGACGGCCGCCGCGGCACGACCGTGAGCTTCATGCCGCCGCTGGCGCCGCACGGGGCGCCAGTCATCCCGGCCGACGTGTGCAATCTGGCGCTCGGCAATCCCGACCCGGCGCTGCTCCCCGACCTCGCCGCCGCGATCGCGCAATTGCAACCCGCGCGGCGTCTCTACGGCGCGGCGGCGAACCGGCCCGACCTGATCCGCGTCGCCCTCCGCATGTTCGAGGCCGACGGTATTCCGGCGCGGGACCTCGCGGTCGTTGGCGGCGCTTTCGACGCTATCGAGCGGCTCTTCGCGGCGCATCTGCGGCCGGGAGATCGCGTCGCGGTTGAAGACCCCGGCTATCCCGATGTGCTCGACTTGGCCCGCGCACTGGGGCTGCTGGTGCGGCCGGTGCGGGTTGATGATCGCGGCATGATGGCGGCTGACTTGGCGCGCGTGCTCAAGGCCGGGGTGAATGCGATCGTTGTCACGCCGCGCGCCCAGAATCCGACCGGTGCCGCGTTCGACGCCGATCGCGCGAATGAACTTCGCTCGCTCATCAAAAGATCTCCCGAGGTGCTGTTGATCGAAGACGACCACGCCGGACCGATCGCCGGTGCGGACGCCTTTACGCTCGGCCATGAAGCGCATCCGCGATGGGCAGTGGTGCGGTCAGTGTCGAAATTTCTTGGTCCTGATCTCAGGCTGGCGATTGTCGCGGGCGACGCGCTCACGATCTCGCGGGTCATCGGGCGCCAGCGGCTCGGCACCGGTTGGGTGAGCCATATCCTGCAAGCACTGGTCGCCGAGTTGCTCGACGACACGACCACGCAGAAGCTCATCCGACGGGCGGCCAAGAAGTATGCGTCACGGCGGATGGCGCTCATCGAGGCGCTCGCACGTCATGGAATCAAAGCCCACGGCCGTTCGGGGCTTAACGTTTGGATTCCGGTTGCCGAGGAGAGTGCGACGATTCACGTGCTGATGACCGCAGGTTGGGCGGTCGCCGGGGGCGAACGCTTTCGCATCGAAAGTGCGCCTGCAATACGGGTGACGATCGCCGCGCTGCGGCGCGAGCTGGCGACCGGCTTTGCCGCGGCGCTGGCGCGGACGTTCGATTCCGATGGGCGCGGTCGCGCCGCGTGAGCGCTCGAGCAGGTACTGTCCTAAGGTCACCCCCGAGTACAAGGGAGTTGCTTCGCCGTCACTTAACCTGTAGCTTTGTCTACCAGAAGTCCTTTATGATTGATACGCAGCTCGAGAATCACGAGCGCTTTTCCCCCTCAACCATATTAAACGGCGCGGCAAGGGTGTCGCCCGAAATACCACGACTTCCCACGTAGGACACATTGTCGTTTTCTGCCTTCGAACTCTCCCCAGAGATCCATCGTTCCATTCGTGATCGCGGCCATCATACGGCGACCCCGATCCAAACCAGCGCGATCCCGATAATCATGAGCGGTCATGATGTCGTCGCGACCGCCGAAACCGGTAGCGGCAAGACCGCCGCCTTTCTGATTCCGATGATCGACCGGCTGCATCGCGAACCGCCGCAGGGCCCGGCCGCGCTGATTATCGAGCCCACCCGCGAGCTTGCGGCGCAGGTGCTGCGCGAATTCACGATTCTCGCACGCAATACCAAGCTGCGGGCCGTGTTGGCCGTCGGTGGCGATTCGATGCGCCGCCAGATGGACGACCTGCGCAAGGGCGCTCATGTCCTCATCGCATGTCCGGGCCGCCTCATCGATCACGTCGAGCGCGGCACCACCTCGCTCGATCGAATTAAGATCCTCGTTATCGACGAGGCCGATCGTCTGCTCGACATGGGCTTCATGCCGCAGTTGCGCCGCATCATTAAGATGGTGCCGAGCAAGCGTCAGACCCTGATGTTCTCGGCCACGATGGAAGGGGCCGCCGCACGCATGGCGCGCGAATTCCTTACCAACCCCGAGCGCATCAGTATCGGCGATAAGGCCGCGCCGCCTCCGTCGATTAGCCAGATGATCTGTCCGGTCGGGATGAGCCAGAAAGGCGAGCTGCTCCTCGCCCTGCTGAAGCGCCCGGAAGTCGAGAGCGCGATCGTCTTCACTCGCACCCGCGACCGCACCGATCGCGTGGCCAAGATGTTGACCCGCGAGGGTATCCGCGCGGTGCCGATTCACGGCGACCGCTCGCAGGGCCAGCGCAATGCGGCGCTTGCCGGCTTTCGCAAAGGCACCTTCCGCGTGATGGTCGCGACCGATGTCGCGGCCCGCGGACTCGATATCCAGGGCGTCTCGCACGTGATCAATTTCGACCTGCCCGACGAACCCGAGAATTACATCCATCGCATCGGGCGCACTGCGCGGATGGGCCGCGAAGGCTGCGCCATCAGCATGGTGACACCGGACGATCGAATAAACCTGGGACGCATCGAACGGGCCCTTGGAATCACGCTTGATCGCGAATCGGTCGAGGGCATCGAGCAGCCTGAAATCTCAGCGCCCAAGCCGGTCAAGATCTTTCGGACCACCGGCAGCCGTGCGCCGCGCAAACGCCAGCGCTCGCGCTGGGCATAACATTTAAGGACGAGTTGTTCACAACAGAAAGTATAATGTCGCTATGGCTTGGTCGTACTGCCGAGGCATTGCGACTCGATGAATTCGATTACCTGGACGCATTTATCCAGGTAATCGTTGACTCGCACGATCGTAATGCCCGAGCTGTTACCGTGAGCAATCAGATGTCTGTTGGCCAATATAGAGTCAAGGGCGTCCTTTCGTCCTTCGAGCGATAGAAAAGCATCGAGTTCCGACCTCCACGAGTCCTTGAACGAACCCGCAACCTCGAGAAAGCGCTGTGCGTTCGGGTTTCGGATTCTAGCCAGCGCACGTAATGCAAAACTAGCGACTGCCGGACTCGACGCGCTTTCGACGAAGTCTGAATAAACTTCCTCGATTGCATTCTCAAGAAAGCCCGCAACAAGAACGCACATATAGCGCGCCCAGTGTGCCAGCAACTCCAAATCACTCAGACTCGAAGTTGTGGCCCTCTTATTGAGCGCGCGGAGCTGCTGCAATTGTCTAGTCAGCTCGCGGTTGATCATTTCTTAGATGCTACAAAAAATCGCTTCCGCCAGAGCTAGACGATCAGAAACGTAATTTTCATCGGCGGTTGAGCGAGAGGTCGTCTGATGATATTTTGGGTCAGCCAATAGTTTGCTATACGCTGAGGCCACATCCGAAGGCTCCACTCGCTTCTCTTTACAAAGCCTGCGTGCCAACCCGACCATCACAGAGTCGAACACGGCTGCGTTGAGTGCACGTTCCGGACGAAAGGCCTTTGGCCCTATAGCGACTCGCACGAGATCGATAGTGGAGGTGAAAAGCGATTGACACTCATCCAGAAATTCGGCCGACGCCCGCCGATGAGATCTAACAAAGCCATTCAAGAATTCGGCCATTGGTCTCGTGTATACGGAAGAATTCTTGTACAAGCTAAGGAATCGAATAATCAGCTCCTCGTCCTTGAGGCGAGTGTTTTTCTTTCCAAAAATTTCACGCCAGCTTTGGTGCTCATTCAGAGTCTTTATGCGATCGATGAACGGACCGTGATAGATGCTGCACCGAATTTCCTGAGCGGTTAGTAATCTGCCGCGGCTGTTGAGTCTTTCGAAGATGTGATAGATGCTCGAATCCTCGTTGGACGGCGATTCTTGTCTGACAATGGTGGCATGGATAATCGAGTTATCTAAACGGCGACGTTCTCGTTCTTCTAAAGTTCTATAAGTCTTGCCCTCAAAACCGGGTTGCACTTTAAGGAGATTAAATTTTCGGGTCGTCGTATCATCCGGCTTTGGATTGAAGTGGCCATCATAAAAGAACTGCAAGCTCTTTAGACGTTGTTGTCCATCGAGCACAAGAAACTTGTTGGTATCATCTTCTCGAGCTAAAAAGATACCCGGCACCGGTAATCCCAAGAGCAGCGATTCGATGAATCGCGAAGCTTCCGGTTGCTTCCAGACATAGCTGCGCTGGAACGGGGGTACAAAAATGTCGCCATTCCGAAGTCTCTTCACCAAGCCGTCAACATCATAATCAGCACCGTAACTGGTTATCTGATAACTGACTGGTATTACCGTATCGTCACGTTCGGTCTCGTCCTCGACCGGATCGATTTCGTGCCTAACGACTTCGTCGTCAGCGTCGTAGGTTTCTTGCATGGTCACAATTATACCATGGCGCTACTCAAGTTCTGCTCGGCGGAGTCCGGGGCCGCGGGCTGATGCGCCAGGCCGATGACTTGGAGCTTTTCATTCCGTGTTCATTACCATAGTCGCGACGCTGCGATACTGCGATCGCCCGCCGCCCTTAACGGCCGAACGCCGCCGTCACCAATTCGGTATCGAGGTACTCAGTAATCTCTTTGATCTTGCCCTCGATTACCTTGTAGACCAGGCAGTAGGTATTGTTGTAGGAATTGCCGGTCTTGGTCTTGCGTCCGCTCGCATGCTGCTGCACCACCACGTAGTCGCCCTCCGCGATGACGTTGTCGACATGGTTGCTCCCCATGCTTTCCAACTCTGCGAAAATCGGATGCAACAGTTTGTCGATAATCTCCTGCTTGCCGTTCATCGTGTGCGAGTATTTGGTGGTTCCGATAATGGTCCAGCGGACATCGTCGCTCATCGTCGCGAGCATCGCCTCGAGGCCCTTGGCCTCGCGCATCCGGAGGACGGCTTCTTTATTCTCGGCTGCACCCATCGACATTACCTCCCAGTTGGAATAGCCATTCCGCTCGTAATTCGATCGTATTGAGTAGAACGTTTCGTTTCGAGTCCACCCCGGCCTAACTGCGTACCATTGCGACCCTCTGTCACCGGCGCGCGCCGATTACTCAATCGCCTCAGGCGGCAGGAGCGGGGCGTTGCGCCAATTCGATAAAGTTACCATCCGGATCGCGTACGAACGCGGCCCGCGCGACCGTGCCGAAATTAAACGGTGCTAGCGCTACCTCCGCTCCTGCGCCCTTGAGCGCCGCGAAGGCCGCATCGCAATCCTTCACGCCCAGCGTGATGTAACGAATTCCAAGCCCCGCCATGCCCTTGATCACTTCAAGCGCGTTGGCAAACGGCATCAGGACCTTTCTTTTGGTCTCCGGCTCGTGGAACACCGCGATGATAGTGTCGCCGACCCTGAAACGGTTGCCGCCGATCGCGGTGGCGCCCAGCGCCTGCGTATAGAAGCTGGCGAAGGCGTCGGGATCGCTCACGCCGACGCGAAGCTCGACCTGGGTGAGGTCATCTTGACCGCTCGGGATCAGCTCGACCGAATTGCGGTCGGGGTCGGGCAGGAAACGTGGAGTGGTCGCCGTAGTCGACGCAATCATGATGGTCTCGTAGCCGCCTGGATGGCGTCGCGACAGTGGCTCCGCAGTATGCATCAGCTTGATCACCGAGCCATTCGCCAGGTAGCGATGCTGCTTGTATCCGCCGCCGACCGGCATCACAGATTCGAACGGCAGTGCGAGGGTCTTGCCGTAAAATTCCTGCATCTGTTCCAGGTTGTTGGTGAAGATGCCAATGTCCACAGTTTGCCGGGCCAGGTCCATATCGTCGCCTCCAGCGGCACACATGCCGCACTACTTTTCGCTGCATGTATCAGATTGGCGGCCAAAGATAAAACCCGCTCCCTCGATAGGTTCACTCGGCGTGTCACTACCAACTCGCTCGCAAAAAGGGCAGATAGGCGAATCACACAAGCTTTTGCGCGATTTGCTCATCAAGGATTTCGCGCACTGTTAAGGGAACGATCACATTCCCGGATTTTCGAAAGAAGCGGTCAATTTCTGTCAGCGCATCTGAAGTGTAATCGAACGAAATGAAAAAGCCCTTGGTCCGCTCCTCGCGCGTTATCACCGCCTCAAATGAATCGATATCCGGACGTCCGACCTTGTCTTTCTGTTTGACTTAGATCGGATACCAAATGTCCATAAAGCTCAACTCGCGCGCACCCGCTTCGCGTTCGCGACGGATGGCGGTGTCTCGCCTATGGTCGATGGCGGACACCGGATAAATGCGTCCGTCGATTCCCATGTCACCCACCTTCGCTTTATTCGGAATTCCGCCAAGGGCGATAACCGCCCAGTTCTCGAACTCGAAGGGTGGTATTTTACGCAGTCGCTCCTCGGTCCAGGGTAGGTCACGAACGACGAATCCTCGCCCAGCTTTCCAAAGGGTTTCATCTTCGCGCAACGCGCATTCCTTCCGCAGCCGGTTCGCCATGACGCGACAAGCCGTGGGCGAAATATCAATTCCGATCCACTGCCGATTCAACCGCTCGGCGGCAATTAGTGCGGTGCCGCAACCGCAGAAGGCATCGAGAACAATGGAATTTGGGTCGCTGCTGGCTTGAATGATGCGTTCTAGCAAGGCGAGCGGTTTCTGTGTTGGATAGCCCAGACGCTCTTTTGCCTGAGAGTTCACTGGTGGAATATCATCCCAAATGTTATTGATTAGTTCTCCTTCTTGTTCATCCAGATAACGAACGAGATATGGGGTACCCGTCTTGCTCCATTGGATTCGATTAGTCTCGTCGAGTGATTGAAGTTTTGGGAGTACAACCCGCCAGCCCCACTGCGGAGTGAACCCTTTGTAGGCATAGACCAGATTTGGCCGTGGCCCCATACTTTGAGACCGGATGATGTTGTCTAGGCGATAGTGACGACCGCCACCGTCTTGTCTCGAATAGTGGGATTTTAGGTATGACTCCTTGTGCGCCCGGTATTGAAGGTGCCAAGTATGCTCGCCCCCTCCCGAGTAAAAGAACAGCGTATCCGTCACATGCCCGAATTTTGTGCTTGAATCCGTGTGAGCCGTTGTGCGTTTCCAAGTAATGTCGTTCTGGAAGTTGTTCTCGCCAACGATCTGATCGAGCATAACCTTGACGTAATGGCTAGCGTGCCAGTCGCAGTGATAGTAGAAGCTTCCCGTCTGCTTCAGCACCCGCGCTAACTCAACGCACCGTGGCCGCATGAACTCGATATAAGCCTGCGTCGAAGCGTGGCGATCCTCAAACGAGCGCTTCTCCTTGGTCTCGCCCCAGAACACCTCATAGTTACGGTTCGAGTTGAATGGCGGGTCGATATAGATCAGATCAACGCAAGCATCAGGGAGTTTCCGTAGTTGATCGAGACAGTCACCGCAGTAGATTATCCGCGTATCAACCAATGCAGAGGAACGAGGCATCAAATGGCAAGATAGCAGAAAACTGAGCCTGTCATGCCACCAAAATTGCCGTGAAAATGCCGCCCGATTCGACCACTTAATTGACATTAGCCGCACGGCGATAGCGGCCGCGGCGTCTCCTAAGCAAAAATACAAATCTGGTCTTCATCGATTATGGGCGATGCGATCCGCAACGTTGCGACCCACGCTCGGAGTCTGGCCGCGACGTGACGCTTCTATTCGCGAGCGCGTTGGATTATCTAATGACCACGGGCTTTGACCAGCCCCTCATTATGCTTGCGAGGAACTAAATGGATTTCGCACTTTCACCCAAGGTCCAGGATCTGCAAAAGAGGGTCACGGACTTCATGAACCAGAATGTCTACCCGATCGAGCATCAGGTGGAGCAGGCGCAGAGCGTGCCCGGCAAGGAGCACACCGAACCGCAAGTGCTCAAGGACATCCGCGTCAAGGCCAAGGCGGCTGGCCTGTGGAATCTCTTCCTGCCCGATGAGGTGCATGGCAAGGGCCTGAAGGTCTCCGAGTACGCGCCGCTGTCCGAAATCATGGGACGCAGTCCGATCGGCTCGCGCGCCTTCAACTGTATGGCGCCCGATACCGGCAATATGGAAATCCTCGAAGATTTCGCGACGCCGGCGCAGAAGAAGGCGTGGCTGGAGCCCTGCCTGGCGGGCGAGATGCGCACCTGCTTCTCGATGACCGAGCCTGAGACCCCCGGCTCCGATCCGACTCAGCTTGCGACCCGCGCCGTCCGCGAGGGCGATTACTACAATATCAACGGTCACAAGTGGTTTACTTCCAATGGCATCGGTTCGAGCTTCGCGATCGCGATGGTCGTGACCGATCCCAAGGCCGAGGCGCACCAACGCGCGAGCATGATCATCGTGCCGACCGATACCCCCGGCTTCAACCTCGTTCGCGCGGTGCCGGTGATGGGCCATGCGGCGGGTGGCGGCCATTGCGAGATCATCTATAAGGACTGCCGGGTGCCGGTGACCAATATCCTCGGCAACGAGGGCGACGGCTTCAAGATTGCGCAGGCGCGGCTCGGTCCCGGCCGCATCCATCATTGCATGCGCAACATCGGCGTCGCCGAGCGCGCCTTGGAACTCATGTGCAAGCGTGCCAACACGCGCTTCACTCACGGCAGCTTGCTCGCCGATAAGGCCAACGTGCAGCAATGGATCGCCGATTCGCGCATCGAGATCGATTCTACGCGGCTCGCCGTAATGCACGCGGCATGGAAGATCGACACCGTCGGCAAACGCGAGGCGCGCCAGGAAATCGCCATGATCAAGGTGCAGGCGGCCAACATGGTAATGAGCGTGCTCGATCGCGCGATTCAACTCCATGGCGCACTGGGTATGAGCGACGATCTGCCGATTGCGCGCTTCTGGCGCGAGAATCGCTCGATGCGTATCGTCGACGGGCCCGACGAAGTTCATCGCATGACGATCGCGCGGCGCGAATGCCGCAAATGGATGAACTAGTGACTATTTGACGCGTCACAATCATTACTAACTTCAATTGAGGCCGGCGCTCTTGCGCGCCGGTCTGACTATTCGGGGTCTCGCATGTCAGAAGAACTCGAAGATAAAGACCAACCGCTTCCCGAGTACGGCGAAGTCCGCGACGAGGAGCAACTCGACTGGCCTAAACTGGTCGCCTATCTCAACGATCATCAGGTGCCGCATGCGGGCGAGCCGCTCGAGGTCTTGCAGTTTCACGGCGGCCATTCGAATCTCACCTATCTGATGCGCTTCGGTGCCCACGAATGGGTAGTGCGGCGTCCGCCGTTCGGACCACTGCCGCCCTCCGCCCACGATATGGCACGCGAGCATCGCGTGCTGTCGCGCCTCTGGGAAGCCTACCAGCCCGCCCCGCGCGCGATCCTGCTATGCGAGGATAAGTCGATTATCGGTGCGCCGTTTTTCGTAATGCAGCGACGTAGCGGCTTCGTTATACCCAATCGGCGTCCGCTGCCGCCCGGACTTACGCAGACCCACGAGACTTTCCATGCGATGTCCGAGCATTTCATCGAAGCGCTCGCCGATCTCCATTCGGTCGATTACGAAAAGCTCGGTCTCGGCGGTCTCGGCCGTCCCGACGGTTTCGTTCGCCGCCAGATCACCGGCTGGATGGATCGCTGGGAAAAGGCCAAGACCACCGAACTCCCTCTGATGAACAAGCTCGGCGCATGGTTTCTTGACAACATGCCGCCCGCGCAGCCGCCTGCCCTGCTGCACAACGATTTCTATCTCCACAACGCGATGTTCGCGCCCGACAATAGTGGCAAGGTGGTCGGCGTCTTCGATTGGGAGATGTCAACCGTCGGCGATCCGATGATCGACCTCGGCACTACCCTCAATTACTGGCGCGAGGCGAGCGACCCCGCCGATCTGCTCGAGATGAGCGAGGGCTATGCGCATACTGCGCGGCCCGGCTTCATGACCCGCGACCAACTGGCAGAGTGCTATGCACGCCGCAGCGGTCGCGATCTGGCTCACGTCGATTACTATCGCGCGTGGGGCCTCTGGAAGACCGCCACCGTGCTCCAGCAGATTTACGTGCGCTTCGTGCGCGGCCAGACCACCGACCCGCGCTTCGAACGAATGGGGACGCATCCTCCAATCCTGTCGCGAGCGGCCGCCGGCGTCGTCGCCAAACACGGCTTCAAGGAATAGTCAGTTCGTTTGCGCAATCGATTAGACAGTTCGTCGTTAATGCAATACTTCATGAAGTGGTTACTTCGTTATCAAGTATTTAGTAAGGGGTGGAGGGTTTTTGTCTCCTGAGTCGCTCGCCGCCTCTATTCCCGCATGACTTAGCCGCCTACGCGAGCATTCGCCGCGAATAGGGTTCCAGGGCGCAGCCCGCATTTTTGCAAATGGGAAGTCTAAAAATTCATGAGGTTTCAGTGTCCTGAAAGCTAAGGATTTTACCTTCCTCAATATCTTCCTAGAGGCAAGCTAGCTTTACTTATGTAAGGTTCTCTAGCAGCGACTCTATGATTAGCCTTTTCGCGGCCCTTTGCGCTAAAGTACTCAGTTGAAATGAACTGGCGATCGAAACATCGCCTGACTTGGAGGTTTCGCAGCCTTGCACGCGATTAATTACGAATCCCCTACAACTCTCGCAGAGGCGGTAAAGCTGCTCGCCGCACATGGCGATAAGGCCCGCCCCCTCAGTGGCGGCACCGACCTCATCATTCAATTGCGCGCCGGCACCCGGCGTCCCGAATTCGTGGTCGACGTTAAGCGAATTCCCGAGCTGCACCAAATCTCGTTCAGTCTGCAGCATGGACTCCACCTCGGCGCTGCGGTCCCGAGCATCGAGCTCCACGAAAATGCCGACATGCGCCGCTACTACCCCGGCCTGACTGAAGCGGCCCACTTGATCGGATCGCTCCAAATTCAGAGCCGCGCCAGTGTCGGCGGCAATCTATGCAATGGATCTCCTGCGGCCGACTCCATTCCGGCGCTGATTGCGCTCAATGCCAAGGCCCGCCTGGTTGGACCCGGCGGCGAACGCGTCGTGCCGGTCGAGACCTTCATCACCGCTCCTGCGCGCACCGTTTTGCAGCCCGGCGAATTGCTCGTCGAGTTCCTGATTGACGCGCCCGGGCGGCATTCGTCCGACGCTTATCTGCGTTTCATCCCACGTAACGAGATGGATATTGCGGTGGTTGGCGTGGGCGCCGCGCTGACCCTCGACCTCGATGATGAGCGCGTATCCGATGCGCGAATCGCGCTCGGCGCGGTGGGCCCGACACCGATCTTCGCAGCCGAGGCTTCCAAGTGGCTCGTCGGCAAGAAGCTCGACGCCGCGGCGTTCGATAATGCGGCGCGCCTGGCAACTTCCGTTGCTACGCCGATCGACGATATGCGCGGAACTGCCGAGTTTCGCCGTCACATAGTCGGAGTGCTGACCCGCCGCGTACTTACTATTGCGGCCGATCGCGCTCGTAATAGCGAACAGCGCTAACAATTGAGAAGCGAGCGGCATCTATCATGGTAAAGAAAGTAATTGTCGAAGCGATAATCAACGGCGATCCCATCGAACTCCTGTGCGAACCGCGCCAAAGCCTGCTCGAAGTCCTGCGTGACGAGCTCGATATGACCGGCAGCAAAGAAGGCTGCCTCACTGGCGACTGCGGTGCATGTACCGTGATCGTCGATGGCCGGCCGGTATGCTCGTGCCTGATGCTCGGCGTCGAGGCCTCGGGCAAAACCATTACTACTATCGAGGGACTCGCCACCGGCGCCACTTTGCACGTTCTGCAGCAGAAGTTTCTCGAACACGCCAGTCTGCAGTGCGGCATCTGCACGCCAGGCTTCCTGATGTCAGCCAAGGCCCTCCTCGATCACAACCCAAGTCCGACCGAGGCTGACATCCGATACGCATTGGCGGGTAATCTCTGCCGCTGTACAGGCTACGACAAGATCGTCAAGGCCGTGGTCGACGCGGCCAAACATGTGTCCGATGGCGTGGGCAGCAGGAGTGCCGGCAAGGCTCCCGGCCAATCAACATCGGAAGCCACCACAGACATCCTGGAAGGACATGAGGTGAAGTAAATGGCAGCATCAACCAACGGTGTTGAATATAGGGTTATCGGTACCCGTCCGGTTCGCCACGATGGCGTTGATAAAGTCACCGGTCGTGCCAAGTACGGAGCCGACTATACTTTCCCCGGAATGATCTTCGGCAAACTGCTGCGTAGCCCGCATGCCCATGCGCTGATTAAATCCATCAAGATCGACAAGGCACTGGCACTGCCGGGCGTCAAGGCTGTTGTCACCTCGGCCGATCTGCCTACACTTCCGGATAAGATGGAAGCTGCCGGCGAACAGGCGATTAATCTCAATCACCTATCGTCAAATATCCTTGCGCGCGACAAGGTACTTTATGACGGCCACGCGGTCGCTGCGGTCGCCGCGACCAGCATCCATATCGCCGAGGAAGCCCTACGCCTAATCGAAGTCGAGTACGAGATCCTGCCGCCGGTGATGAGCGTCGATGAAGCGATGAAGCCCGGAGCTCCGGTTCTGCTTCCGACTCTTCGCAACAAGGAAGACGGGCCTGACAAGGAGACCAACGTCGCCGCGCACATGCAGTTCAAGCGTGGCGACGTCAGTGAAGGTTTCAACAGTGCGGACTTTATCGTCGAGCGCGAGTTCCACACTGCGATGGTCCATCAAGGCTATATCGAACCTCACAACGCGGTTGGCATCTACAACGCCGACGGCCATGCGACCATCTATTGCTCGACTCAAGGCGCTTTCGTCGTGCGCTCGTTATGCTCGGCCGTACTCGGTATTTCCGAGGGCAAGATCAAAGTCGTACCGGCTGAGATTGGCGGCGGCTTCGGCGCCAAGCTAACCGTCTACCTTGAGCCGCTTTCCGTCCTGCTCTCGAAGATCACCGGCCATCCGGTCAAGCTGGTGATGACCCGTAGCGAGGTCCTGCGGGCGACGGGCCCGACCTCCGGCTCGACTATCCGCTGCAAGCTGGGTGCGACCAAAGATGGCAAAATCGTCGCTGCGCAATGCTGGCTCGCCTACGAGGCCGGGGCCTATCCGGGTTCTCCCGTCGGCGCCGGTGCGATGACCATCGTCACGCCTTACAACATTCCTAATATCCTGGTCGATGCCTACGATGTGGTCGTCAATCGGCCCAAAACTGCGGCCTACCGCGCTCCGGGCGCAACTAACGCCGCGATGGCCGCGGAAACGGTAGTCGACGAGCTTGCCGAGAAATGCGGCATCGATCCGCTCGATTTCCGCACCATGAACGCCTCGCAGGAGGGCACGCCGCAGACCGTCGGACCTCCGTTCAAGCGCATCGGCTTCCTCGAAACCCTCGACGCCATCAGAAAGAGCGATCATTACAAGTCCAAGCTCACCGGCCCCAATCAGGGCCGCGGCGTCGCTTCCGGTTTTTGGTTCAACGTCGGCATGCAGTCATCGGCCACGGTTAATATCCATTCCGACGGCACCGTCAGCGTGGTTACCGGATCGATCGATATCGGTGGCTCGCGCGCAGCGCAGGCGATGATCGCGGCCGAGGTTCTCGGCGCGGACATCAATGACGTGCGTCCAATTGTGGCCGACACCGATTCAATCGGCCATACCGATCCGACCGCTGGCAGCCGCACTGCGTTTGCTACCGGATGGGCGGTATACGACGCTGCTCACGACGCCCTGCGCCAACTCAAGGAGCGCGTCGCCAAAACCTGGGAAAAGAAACCCGAGGATGTCGTCTTTGCGAACGGCCTCTTCAGCCCCGCCGCCGGCAATGGCGTCAAGCCGATGACCCTCAAACAGCTCGCACCGCGCCTCGGGCGCACCGGCGGCCCGATCATCGGACGCGCGACCGTCAACGCCCGTGGCGTCGGTCCCTCCTTCGCCACTACCCTCGTCGATGTCGAAGTCGATCCGGACACCGGCAAGGCCAAGATCCTGCGCGTCACCGTGGCCCAAGACGTCGGCAAGGCGATTCATCCCTCCTACGTGGAGGGCCAGATGCAGGGCGGCACCGCTCAGGGCATCGGGTGGGCGCTCAACGAAGAATACTTCTACGACGATAAGGGCATTCTGCGTAATACCGGGTTGCTCGACTATCGCATGCCGACCTGTCTCGACCTTCCCGAGATCGAGACCATTATGGTCGAGGTGCCAGCGCCCGGTCATCCGCTGGGCATCCGCGGAGTCGGCGAGGTTCCAATCGTGCCGCCACCGGCCGCCGTAGCCAACGCCATCTACCACGCCACCGGCGTCCGCATGATCGAACTGCCGATGTCGCCGCCGCGCCTGATGAAAGCGATGCTGCAAAAGCGCGCCGCCGCCAACGATTCCCAGGCGGCTGCTGCCGACTGATATAGTGACTGCCAGAGTCATATACTGACTATCAGGAGGCCGGATCCAACCGGGTCCGGCCCTCACCATAAACCAGCAGAAGCCGTCGCGGTCACCGAAGCATTAGTCGTGATACTTGCTATTGGAACCACCCCACACTGTAAAAACGGATTGATCCAATTTCGGATTGGGCAATGGGCGCCTTTTCTTGCTCATCTTACGTTTGGTTGCATGGTGTGGTGGTGTCATGCCGTCGAAATGACTCTCCTGCCCTCGGCGCCGCGAGGTGCAGCGATCCGCGCACCAATCGGCTGGCTGCGTAGGGCTGAGCTTTTTGCGATTGGGATTTTCGGCTTTATGTTGTTGCTCATCATCTGGCAGGCTACGGAACAGCCAGAGTTTGCCGCAGCGCACTGATTAAATTGAACCATTACTAAGTGACCTTATTCCCTCCGGTCCATCCAACATAAAAATGGCAACGGTCGTAATCCCAGCTCTGCTCCGCAAATTGACCGACGGCAAGGATCGCGTTACCGCTGGCGGTCGCAACGTAGGTCAACTTGTCGAAGACCTCGAACGCCAGTTCCCCGGCCTGCGCGAAAACCTAATCGAGGACGGCGAAATCAAAGCGTCGATCGCAATCTCGATCGATGGTGATATCGGCACCGGTGGCGTGCTCGAACCCGTGCGCGAATCGAGCGAAGTCTTCATCCTGCCGGCGATCGGCGGCGGCTAAGCGAGGTCTCCTAATTTTCAACTCCTCTCCAGAGAGAGGTCGGCGAAGGCCCAATGTTAGTTGCCTCTTCGCCGGGTGATGGCAGTCACCTTCTTACGTCCCTTCCTCTTAGGGAAGGATCGGGGCTTAGGTTTCCCAAACATCGCGAGCGTCAATCGGTGAAAAAAATGTCAGAGTCAAATCCGAATGGGAACTTCAGAGTAATCGGTACGCGGCCGATCCGGCCCGACGGTGTCGACAAGGTCACCGGCCGCGCGCTCTATGGCAACGACTATGCATTCCCTGGAATGCTCCACGGCTGCGTCCTGCGCAGCCCCTACGCTCACGCGCGCATCAAGTCGATCAACATTGAAAAGGCGCTGAAGCATCCGGGCGTAAAGGCGATCGTCACTGCTGAGGACTTCCCCGAGGTCAAGGGAGTGATGGCGCAGGTTGGCGAACTCACCGTCAATACTCACTATCTCTCGCTCAATGTAATGGCCCGCGACAAAGTCCTCTACGATGGCCATGCTGTCGCTGCTGTCGCCGCCACCAACCGCCACATCGCACAGGAAGCCCTCGAACTGATTGAGGTCGAGTATGAAATGCTCGAACCGATCATGACCGCCGAGGACGCGATGAAGCCCGACGCGCCCATCCTCCTCGACGAATTGCGCACCAAATTCATGGCCCATCGCACCGACCCGGGCTCGCTCGAGGGCCCTGACCGTCCGACCAACGTCCCCGGCCATATCCGCTTCGAACGCGGCGACCTCGAGGCCGGCTTTCGCAGCGCCGACTTCGTGATCGAGCGAGAGTTTAATACCGCCACCATTCATCAGGGTTACATTGAACCGCAAAATGCGCTCGCGTCTTGGACCGCTGATGACCACCTGACTATCTATTGTTCAACCCAAGGCTCCTTCAATGTACGTACATTGACTGCAAGCGTGCTGTGCATTGCTGAGGGAAGTATTCGCGTGGTACCGGCCGAAATCGGTGGGGGCTTCGGCGGCAAGACCACCATCTACCTTGAACCAGTCGCGGCGCTCCTCTCCAGGAAGTCCGGCTGTCCCGTAAAAATGATTATGACCAGGGGTGAAGTCCTGCGCGCCACCGGACCGACCTCCGGCACCAAGATGAAAGTCAAAATGGGCGCCACCCGCGACGGCAAGATCGTCGCGGCGGAAGTCTGGCTCGCCTACGAGGCCGGCGCGTTCCCGGGCTCTCCGTTCGCACCCGGCGCGATGTGTACGCTGGGACCCTACGTACTGGAGAACCTGCGCATCGATTCCTTCGACGTTGTAGTCAATCGGCCAAAGGTCGCGGCCTATCGAGCACCCGGATCACCTGCCTCCGCTTTCGCCTGCGAAACCGTCATCGATGAACTCGCCGAACAGTGCGGCATCGATCCACTAGAGTTCCGCCTTCGCAACGCGTCGCACGAAGGCACGCCGCAACCGGCTGGCCCGCCATTCAAGAAGATCGGCTGTATCGAGACGGTGGAAGCGATCCGTAATAGCGAGCATTACCGCTCGAAGCTCGAAGGACCCAATCGCGGGCGCGGCGTCGCCTCAGGCTTCTGGTTCAATGGCGGACTGCAATCCTCAGCCACCGTGAACATCCATATCGACGGTTCCGTGAGCGTCGTTACCGGCTCGGTTGATATCGGTGGCACTCGAGCGGTGCAGGCGATGATCGCTGCGGAGGTCCTCGGTGTCGAAGTGAACGAAGTGCGCGCGATAGTCGCCGACACCGACTCGACCGGCCACACCGACGTGACCGGCGGCAGCCGCATTGCGCTCGCAACCGGCATGGCGGTTTACGAAGCGGCGCACGATGCACTGACTCAACTGAGAGCACGCGCGGCCAAAGTGTGGGATAAGAAGCCTGACGAAGTTACCTTCAGCAACGGCGCCTTCAGAGCCATCGGCGACGGCGTGCCGCCGCTCACGCTCAAGCAATTGGCTACGCGCCTCATCCGCACCGGCGGTCCGGTGACCGGACGGGCGACGCTTAACGCCGGCGAGGTCGGAGCCGTCGGCAATGCGTTCGCGAGCGTATGCATTGACGTCGAAGTCGATCCCGATACTGGCAAAGTCCGCATCCTGCGCTGCACCATCGCGCAGGACGTCGGCCGCGCCCTCCACCCGAGTTATGTCGAGGGTCAGATGCAGGGTGCGCTGGCGCAAGGCATCGGCTGGGCGTTGAACGAGGAATACTTTTACGACCAGAAGGGAGTGTTGCGAAACTCGGGCTTGCTGGACTATCGCATGCCGACCTGTCTCGATCTGCCTATGATTGAAGCGCTGATCGTGGAGGTTGCAAATCCGAATCACCCGTTGGGAGTACGGGGTGTCGGCGAAGTCGGCATCGTGCCGCCGATGGCGGCAGTTGCAAACGCGATTTACCACGCCATCGGCGTGCGAATGACCGAGCTACCGATGTCGCCACCGCATTTACTCAAAGCGATCCTCGATCGGCGTGGTGTCACCATATCGGAGGCCGTGGCTGCTGACTGACAGATATTGTTTTGCTAACAGTTAGTCCACTAGCAAAGAGATAAAACAAGAGATTGAATTGAACGCACCAATGTGGTCAGATTAAGCTAGCACGCGCATGAATGCCACTAGTTTACGTCAAGAGACCCCTTGCAAGTTACTTAAAGTTGCGTACAATAGAAGTTGCTAGCCGGGGTTTGCCCCCCCTTTTCCCGGCTGGTGGAGGGCCGAGCGAAGCAATTCGTTCGGTCCTCGTTTTTTTGGCATCACGCGATGAAGCGCCCTATGGCACGGGAGGTTGTGGCCCGGCGATCATGTGCGGGCCAAGGACAAAATCCGATCTGCCAGAAGGGTTCGCAAATTGACGGCGCGAATGTTCTCGGAGGCGCGGAGCGCAAAACTGCCAGACGTTAGAATATGAAAACGGGATTTACGCACGCGGGCGACGCGCCGAATCAAGTTGACGTGCTAGTAGTCGTGCGCGGAACCGCGGTTGCCGCCGCCACCCCCGCCGCCAGTCCGGGCTTGCGCCTCGTTAACGCGAATCGGACGACCTTTGATTTCGCGCCCATTGAGCGTTTTGATCGCCGTCTCGGCAGCTTCGTCGGTCGCCATCTCGACGAACCCGAAGCCGCGCGAACGATTCGTCGCACGATCCATGATTACCTGTGAACTATCAACTGCTCCGGCTTCCGAGAATGCATCCTGCAGATCCTGATCGGTGACAGTCCAAGCCAGATTCCCAACATACAGTCTGCGGCCCATTAACCTCTCCTCGGGGGACCTCATATGCCCACCTTCAGGTGAGACGTTCGGTCTGCTCCGTTAGAGCAACCGGGCAATTCGAAGCCGCAATCACTCGGCCAGACTCACGGTGCGCATCCCGCGTCGGACCCCAACGTGGGGTTCTTTATAGCATCGAAAGCCACGGAAACATAGTTGCGGAGCCTTTGGCATCAGTGAACAGGCGGGATCACATCGCATGGAGTTGAAGGCTTTATGAATTGATGTCGCACCAGTATATTTTACAACGATGTTGTGACCATTATAACGAATGTTTCATCGGAGTAAGATTTCATCGGAGCGGTATCTTAGATCGCTGGTTTGCTGACCGCAGACGAGGCCTCGTGGCGCGTATCGACATCACGTGCTTGCTCACAGCGACGCCTCGCTGATGAATCCAACGCTCGCGCCCAACTCGCTCAAAATAACCTTCAAGTTTGTCGTTACGGGTCGCGGAATTCAATTTACGAAAGCGGATTGATGGATTGATTCGGCTTGCGGATTTCCAAGTCACTATAGCGATTTTAAATTTTGGACGCTGACGCTCGATATCAGAAGCGATCGGATCAGTTCGCAGCGCGATCAAGTATGCATTCGCAATCCATTGACGCATTGTATTTCAGTGCGCGAAGCCCTGATTGAGTTGGCAGCTACCCGTTATTCCTACTTGATTCTTATCAGGAAACAGCGACGGCCATTTGACGGGGTTCCTCCGCGATGCGCGCGAACTGAGTCATTTGTTGGACTGCGTTGGACGCTGGCGGAAAGGTCCGGCAATCTGCGTCCAGTTCAGTCATTGCACCACTGGAGATAACCTTGTCTTTGTATCAGGGCGAACCCAAAATACAGTTTCGCAGGATAATGGTCTGAGTAGTTGGCCGATTACCGAAATGTACTTGTTTTGATAGAATTGATTGTGTAGCCTTACCGTTTAGCCTGTATGTTCTGGAAGGAGAAACTGGAATGCCGCGTAAGAAAAATACCGATAGTGTGACTTCGGCGTTGCGCCAGGTTCAGAAGCAGGCCCAAGCGATCTTAGTCAGTCTGCGTAAGGAAATTCACACGAAGGAACAGGAACTGCTTCAACTCAGGAACGAGGAAGCGAACCTGGGGCGACTCACCGGATCTGGTGCAACACGCGTCGCCGCTGCAGCTAAGGCATCGGTTACGGCTTCAAGCGTACCGCGCGGCGGGCGGGTTAACTGGCGCGTCGTATTGGAGCAACTGCCGAAGCAGTTCAAAGCGGCTCATGTCCGCGACATCCGCGGACTCAAGGGCAAGCGCCCTTCCGAAATCTTTGCAGCGATCACCCGCTGGATTGAAGGTGGTTCTGTAAGGCGCAAAGCGCGCGGGCTGTACGAACGAGTCTAGGCACAGGAATTCGGCGCCTTAGTTAGATAGATACTCCACCCCCCCGGATCATGGCGGCGCGAATGGAGATTTCGTAAGTGTCGCCGATCGCTGCTATTTCAGCTACATCGTCGGACGAACGCCGCCACGTGTGAACCACCAACCAGGTGATGGGACAATGATGCGGAGAATCGATTAGCGTGGCAGTAAAGACTATTGAATGGCGCGCCGACACCGTACAGATGATCGACCAGCGGCTGCTGCCGAATCGCGAGGTGATTCGTACCTATCGTGACTATCGCGGCGTGGCCGAAGCTATTCGCACGATGGTAATTCGTGGTGCACCAGCGATCGGCGTTGCCGCGGCGATGGGTGCGGCACTCGGGTTTAAGGGCTACGCCGGAAAACGTGCGCAGGTACGTTTCGAGGCGGTGGCGACTATACTTCGGGCGACCCGGCCAACTGCAGTGAACCTTGCGTGGGCGCTGGAACGGATGCGTGCGGTGCTCGAGAAGAATCTCGAACTGAGCGCGCCCGCGCTCTTTCGCCGGATGCGCGCAGAAGCGATCGCAATTCATGACGAGGATATCGCGGCGAATCGCGCACTGGGAAATCATGGCGCGGTGCTGATAGGAAAGACCGCCACGATACTGACACACTGCAATGCTGGAGCCCTTGCGACCGCGGGTTATGGCACCGCCCTGGGTGTGATTCGCGCCGCCCGCGACGCAGGAAAAAAGATCGAAGTATTCGCCGACGAAACCCGGCCATTTCTGCAGGGTGCGCGGCTGACCGCGTGGGAGCTGCATAAGGATCGCATTCCGGTTACCGTGATTGCGGACAACATGGCCGGGAGTTTACTCAGCAGCGGCCGGGTGGACTGTGTAATCGTCGGGACTGATCGGACCGCGGCCAACGGCGATGTCGCGAACAAAATTGGCACCTATCCGCTGGCGGTGCTGGCGCGACGCCATAACGTGCCTTTCTATGTTGCCGCGCCGCTATCGTCGATCGATCTCGATTGTGCCAGCGGCGCGCAAATTCCGATTGAGCAGCGTTCGCCGAAGGAAATTAGCGAGTTCGCCGGAAAGCAGGTAACGCCCAAAGGCGTCGGTATTTTTAATCCCGCCTTCGATGTCACACCCGCTGAACTGGTAACGGCTATCATCACGGAGCGCGGTGTCGCATATCCGCCGTTCGCGAAGAGCCTGGCCGAACTGAAGCGCAAGGATTGACTATAGTCAATCCAGCTACGTTGGTACCGGGCTTTTTCGTAAACAGCTCTTTCGCCATTCAGCCAGCATGCAACTGAAAATTTAGTGCTGACGAAATCAATGATCATCCTTGTTGCAACCGGTTCAGGGTGGCGGCATATCCGCGTTCTTTCGCCGAGTCTGCGAGCCATGCGGCACGAAGCCGATGCTCGCCGTCGCGAGCGCCGGTGCGTACGGACAGCGTGTCGTCATAGTCAGTGTGTACTCATTAGCGATAGTCACTGCAGCCAGCTCGGCGAGTCCGGCGGCGCTTGATCGAGAGCGTGGGCGGTCGCACCTCCTCAGCTTGTTCCTGCTGGAGCGAAGAATAGCGGAGGCGAATGCGCGTGGCTCTCGGATGATGAGGTCTTCGCGACGAATCGATTCAATCAAGAGGAGGATCGGCGCTGATGCAGTTATGGCATGCGAAAGTCACTATTCGACAGGGCGATCTGACCGCCGTGAAAGTTGACGCGATTGTCAACGCGGCGAACAACGATTTGATTCTCGGCGGCGGTGTCGCGGGCGCGATTCGCACGAAGGGTGGACCGTCGATCCAGGAGGAATGCCGGCGCATCGGGCCAATCCGGATCGGCGAAGCAGCGATTACCGGTGGCGGTAAGTTGCCGGCCCGTCATGTGATTCACGCCGCTAGCATGGAGCTAGGCGGCTCTACGGCCGAGGGGGGATTGCGAGAATCGACGCGGAATTCACTGCTGCGCGCGCGTGAAAACCAACTCGAATCGATCGCATTTCCGGCGATCGGCACAGGGATTGCCGCTTTTCCGATGGAGCGCTGCGCTCAAGTGATGCTCGACGAAATTCGCGCGCACCTCAACTCTGAAACCACACTTAAGCAGGTCGAAATCGTGCTCTTCGATTCGCCGGCGCTCGCGGTTTTCGAACGAGTCTTCGCTAGGATGGATTAACGCAGCTGAGTAGTGGGCAATGATCGGGCCAATCTCCCGCGCGCGCAATCAATGCGCCGCGGAGGTGCCACCAGACGATGGACGAGCGCCTTTGAAGAGCAGGAACGACGGGATCATCAGCAGCGCCATCGCCGCCAGTATGCGGTAGATATCGTTAAAGGCGAGGATCGAGGACTGGGCCTGAATGAGGCCGTAGACGATGCCGAGGCTCTGTTTCTGTCCGCTGATAATTTGCGGCAAGTAATGGAAAATCGGCGCGCCCGGCACATGCGGAGGCGCAGCACTCATCCGCCAGGCATCGAATATCGAAAAGTGTTCGACCAGGCGCGACTGATGGATTTGCTCGTTACTGATGAGCGAGTTGGTCATGAACGCAATGCCGACCGCGGCGCCGGTGTTGCGCATCATATTGTAGAGGCTCGCCGCGTAGCCCATTTGTTGCCGCTCGACGCACGAGAGCGCAGTCGCCGAAAGAATCGGAAAGCATAGGCCAAGGCCTGAGCCGAGCACGAGACCCGGCCAGATTACCTCCCACATGCCGATGTCGAGATTCCAGCCGGCCATCGACCAGAGGCCGATGGCCATCAGAGCAAAGCTCACCCCGATCAGCCGCTTGGTGTCGAAGCCGGCGCGCGCGATCTGTCCCGCGATCATCATCGAGGCCATCGCGGCTACCGCGCGCGGCGCCATGACTAGACCGGCTCGCCAGGCTGTATAACCCATATACTCCTGCAGGAATATGGGATTGAGGAGACCGGTGCCGAAGAGCACGAAACTCAGCACGACCACCAGGAACAAGGCGGTCGAGAAGACCTGAATTTTCAGTATGCGCAACTGCAATATCGGATCGCTGAAGCGCAGTTCGTGGATGATCAACAGAATCATCGCGATTGCTGAGGCTGCTGTCGCCCACACAACCCATGAAGAGTTAAACCAATCTGCGCGCTGGCCGCGGTCAACAACGATTTGCAGCAGCCCGAGCCATATCGCGAGAAAGGCGATACCGAGATAGTCAACGCGCCGTCCGGCGGCGGTTTGCTTCATGTAATGCGGATCGTGTACGAAGGCAGAGACCATCGCGAAGGCGACCGCGCCGATCGGCAGATTGATATAGAAATTCCAGCGCCAATCCCAGTTGTCGGTAATCCAACCGCCGAGCGTGGGCCCAAGAATCGGCGCGCACATTAGACCGACGCCCCACATTGCCATCGCGAGTTGCTGCTCCTCGGGTGGAAATGTTTCCATAAGAATGGCCTGCGACGACGGTATCATCGCAGCGCCAGCCGCCCCCTGCATTAGACGAAAGACCACCATCTGGTTGAGCGAGCCCGCGGCGCCGCAAAGAGCCGACGCTATCACGAAAAGGAACATTGAGATCAGAAAGTAGCGCTTGCGGCCGATGCGCGAAGAGATCCATCCGGTCATCGGAAGCATGATGCCGTTGGCTACGAGGTAGCTCGTCAACACCCAGGCGATTTCGTCGACGCTCGCCGAGAAGGTGCCCTGCATATGCGGCAGCGAGACGTTGACGATCGAGCTGTCGAGCACCTCGAGCGTGGTGCCGAGCATCACGGCGACAGCGACCAGCCACTTGTGCTGATGCTTCGCCTCTTCGACTGGAATGTGGGCGGCTACCGTAGCGGCAACCATAATGCCCCCCTGGTACTAGCGGCCCCAACCGCCGGTTCGCGTATTGTAGCCAGATCGCGCCGCTTGGAAAGGGGTAACCCGAGAATTGCCAGAGGCGTTAGAAACCACTTGGCGCGGGGTAATGCTCCCTCAACAAAGCCTCCCGCCGATTGTAGACCACATCCGAAGAAGGCCGGCAATGTCTGGGGGCTATCGCGATGGCGGGTCGATTGGCAATTCGACGATCAGATTCAAGCCCCAGCCGTCTTCCACCCGCGCCTCGATCTTGCCGCCGTCGGCTTCCACGAGCGCATGTGCGATGTAGCGTCCGAGCGCCGAGGATCGGGAACCCTCGACCGCCAGATTGGGTCGCGAAAATATCGACTCGATCTCGCTCGGCGTTGCCTCAGGGCCGGTGTCGCTGACCTCGATCACAATCCGATCGCCGCGACGCGAGGTCTGCATCCGAACTTCGCCGGCGGGGGTTCGGCGCACCGCGCTGGTTAGCAGATTGGCGACAATCCGCTCGAGATGCAGCGGGTCAAGATTCGCCTTGGGCAGCCCGCCTAAGTTGACTCGCAACCGCAGTCCCTTGAGCCGCGCCTCGGTCGTACAATGCTCCGCGGCCTCCGCCACCACCGAATTCGCGTCAACTACGCGCCAGTTGGGACGTAGCCGCCGCTCCTCGAACACGTATAGATCAAGTAGATTCTTGACCAGTAGGTCCATCGAGGTCGTGGTCGACCAGACCCGGGCGACCAGATTGCCCCGCTCCTTGTCATCGAGGTCGTCTTCGACCAGCATCGTCGCCAGTCCGACCAAAGTCGCCAGCGGATTGCGTATGTCATGCGTCATCGTCGCAATCTGGGTTTCGCGAAAGGCCGTCGCCGCCGCCAGTTGCATCAAATGACCTCGTAGCCTGTGCCGATAGGTATCGAGCGAGACCGCAGTAAATTGCGACAGCGTCAGTGCCGCGACGAGACCGAGCATTCGATGGATGTCGAAGTGCGGCGGAATCGGCACCAGTTCCTCGGCCGCAATCTCCAGTGCAAAACACGAAAGAATCAACGCTAACTGCCAGCGCCAGCCCCATATGACGAACGCTGCCGTGGCAAATGGGCACAGGATAATCGTTATGTAGCGGGTCTCGCCTTCGTTCGTGATCGCGCTGATCTGGATCAGGAGCACGATCATCGCGATACAGGTCATCAGCGACCAGACGCGCCAATGCGCGCGAAACCCAGGCAGCCACGTCAGGCCAAAAAAGAACAAGACGGTCGCCAGCGCCAGCCAGTGATATGGCGAGACCAGTAGCGGACCCCTGCCAGGGTTCGCGCGCCAATCAATGACGATGTAGGCAACGAGGAAGAATATCCCGATCGGCCCTGACTTCTTGAGATTGTCGATAACCTCAAGATTGTCGTCGAACTGTTCCTCAATCTGGCTCGGTGTGACTCGCAGCGGACCCAATAGTGTCGTTGCCGCACCACCCCCGCTCGGCGGGCGGACGCCAGCGGCATCGTCTCTTGATGATCCGCCTCCCACCACCGTTATGATCCCTACGCGCCCCGGCGAATCGCTTCAAGAGCGGCATCCATTGCGCCGATTCCGAATTCAATCTCCGGGTCGTTTATCGTCAGTGGCGGTGCCAGTCTTACCACGCAGTCCGCGTTAAGCGTCCAGTTCACGATTACGCCCCGTGCTATGGTTTCGGCCACAAACCGACGCGCCATTACGGGCTGCGCAAATTCGATCCCAACCAGCAGGCCGAGGCTCCGCACCGCGATGATTTCGTTGCCGCCTAGCCCACTCAGACCAGCACAAATCAGCTCGCCCGCACGCTGTGCGGCTTCCCACCAGCGGCCGTTAACTATCACCTCGAGGGAGGCGAGACCGGCCGCGCACGACAGCGGATGCCCGCCAAAGGTCGTTATGTGTCCTAGCGGCGGATTGCGCGAAAGCTTGCCGATTAGTTCGTCACTACCGCAAAACGCGCCCAGCGGCAGCCCGCCGCCCAGCGCCTTCGCCAGCACCACGATATCCGGGACAACGCCGAAATGCTCCAGCGCAAAAAGCCGTCCGGTGCGACCAAAACCGGTTAGCACCTCGTCGAAAATCAGCATCGCGCGAACACGGTCGCAGCGCTCGCGCAGCGCCGCGATAAAGGCTCGATCGGGAATCCGGACGCCACCCTCGGCCTGTACCGGCTCAATCACCACCGCCGCAACCGTCTGATCGATCGCCTCGAGCGCGCGTACGTCGTTGAACGGTAGATGGCGCACCGGGCCCGGCAGCGGCTCGAACGGCGCTCGAAACGACGGGTTGCCCATCAGCGCGAGCGCCGCCATCGTGTCGCCGTGATACGCGCCGTCGAACGCGACCAAGCCCGCGCGTCCGGTATGCTTGCGCGCCGTCTTGAGCGCGCCCTCAATTGCCTCTGCGCCGCTGTTGGTGAAATAAATTCGCCCGAGGCCGGGTGGTAGCAGTTCGGCCAGGCGTGCCGCCAGCCGCGCCTGTATTTCGATCACATATTCGCCGTACACCATCACGTGCAGATGACGGCGCGCCTGCGCCTCGATCGCCGCCAGTACCGCGGGATTGCCATGACCGAGCGCGCTCACCCCGATACCGGCAATCAAGTCGAGATAGCGGCGCCCGTCGGTGGTATAAATCCAAGAACCATCGGCATGATCGATTTCCAAGCCGATCGGCGCCTCGGAAGTCTGCGCCAGGTGCTGGCGGAAGTTGTCGCGCGCGATGCTCATTACGTACTCGTCAGCGCCTGCAGAAAGGTGCCGCCGCCATGGTTCCAATCGAGCGGCGGCGAGTGCATCGCGCCGGGCTCGCACAAGTAGCAGATACCGAGCTCAGCCAGAGCTGCGTATAGGCGCCCCCGCCTGGCTGTCGGCGCCGCGATTGCAAAGGCCTCGATTCGTCCCGTTACCGGCTGCAGGCGTTGCCTCAGGTCTTCGAGATCGTGAATCGGCGATACGGTTACGGTGCGATAACCGGGCGACGGCGTGAAGACCGCCCTTTCGTCCCAAATAACCGTCCACCCTATTCCGGCGCCCTCCCGCAGCAGCACCGCGTCACCGCCGATCGCGCGCCATCGTGCGCTTTCGCGCACCCGCCGCACCGCTGCAGCTTCCTCCAACTCGTAATGTCGGGGCGGTGGCATCCGCTTGGCGCAACGTTCGAGCGCGGCGGCCAGTTCGAGCATGAACCCGTGGGCCGCGCCGCCGGCCGCCGATTCCACAAATACATGACATGGTGAGAGACAACCCCGCTGCTCGAAGAGGCTCACATCGCGCGCGATTGCGTCGGCGACCGCATCCCCATGTGCTCCGGTGGACATCTCGGCCGCTACCAAGGCCCCGCTAACACGGCTGCCGAAGCCCACCGCCACTCTGCCCGTGCCCAGCTCTTTCGATGTCACTCGACTGCTACTCGACGCAAGCGGCGCGATCGACGCTAGCTGCGCGATGGTCTCGTCGTCGCCAAACGCCGCGATCCAATCGCAACTCGCCCGTAACGCGGCCGTGAGTCCGCCGCGCTCACGGCCAAAGTTGATCACCGCGATTCGCGCGCCGACCTCAGCATCGGACTCGCGCAGCGTCTGGGCAAATCGCTGGAAAAAGATCGGCTCGGCTGTCGCCGTCTTAACCATCAGCGCGCATCCGGCGATCAGACCGATCGCGATCTCGTGAATCCCGGCGCCGGGTATATTCCCCGGCATAATCAGACCAACCAGGCCACTGCGGCGCTGTGCGGAGCGAGCGAAGTTCTCCAGCGCGACGCGACTGAACGGCGCGAGCAGCGCATCGATCGATTCGTCGAGGAGCGCCTCGCTCCAGGCCCATGCGGCGGCGATCGCCGCGACGGTCTCCCGGCGTGGCGCAAAGCGCCGATCGCGCCAGCGGGCGCAGGCTTCGCCGAGCGCGGCCGCGATCCGCGCCGGCGACAACAGCCGGTCCATCGCGGCTCGCAGCCCCGCGGCAAGGATGACAAGTTTCACCTCGGCATCCAATAATTCGATTGCCGCCGGACTGCCTCCCCCACCAACCTCGGGATTCATGTGGTGGCGTGCCGTAGCATCAATTTAAATCTCATGCTTGATGGTAGGCCTCTTTATGTATGATTTGATCGTTCCAGGTCGGCTTCCTCCGGGTCGACTTTATTCCGATGCACTTCAACGTCGTTCCGATGGACTTCAACTCGCTGACTTGATTTGCGCAGACTTCATCGCGAGAGGCTTCTTTGAAGTAGAACTTCATCGGAACCGGCTAGCTTACGTCGGGAATTATGCGTCGGTTGAACAGCTCCCCTTGCATAGCTGTCTCGCGGCGAGCGAATTCGTCGATACTCAAGGCACATCCGCGTGCCCCGCCGGCTGCCGTTCGACCCATGATCGCGACCGCGCCGCCCTGAACCATGCCGAAGTCTTCGGTCATCAGGGCCGAAATCGAACCGACGTTGGCGAGGTCGAAAAAAGTCAAGAGTCCAATTCGGCCCTCGTCAAGCGGGTTCAGAGTCACGGGATCCAGGGCCGTCGGACGTAGCCAGAGCGGCGCCAGTTTCACCCGGTAATTTGTGCCGTAAGTTGCGTTGTGACCCGCGCCGTAGCCTGCACCGTCATCGTGGCTGTAGCTCGTGCTGTAACCTGGGTGAGGTTCGAAGCCGGAATTGAACGGGGTCGCATCGTACAATTGCGAGCACATCTCGGTCATCCCGTATTCGTTTATAACTAACGCCGGCTCGATCCCTAGAGTATCGTGTGCGCGTTCGACGACCTCCAACGGTGTGAGCGGACTCACCTGTCCTTTGGCCCCGCCGGTATCCATCAGGCGCGACCCGATAGCCAGCGCTAGCGGCAGCCCGCGGCGCTCGACTGCGGCGAACAGAGCGGCGGAAGCCGCCGTGGTCCCAAGGATGCAGACCGGCTCGCAGTGGGACTGCATGGCATCGAGATAGTCGATCGCGGCGGCAGTATCGACACTCGATCGGGTAGCCGCGCACCTCGCCGCACCCGCGCCAAATTCCTCAATACACCAGCTTAACATGGTCGAGAGCGACGATTCCGGCATGCGATCGGCAGTAGGGTGCAACGCCAATATCGCCATCCGGCGTCCGTCCGGAAAAAGCATGCGCCGCAGATGCGCGATCGCGGAGGCGCGATAGATGTCCGGACGCGGCACCAGATGGCGGCCACGCTCAGTGAAACCTTTGGTGGTGCCGCTCGTCGTGAAGGTAAGCGCGGCGGACGAGACGGCTTCGGCAGTGCAGCGGACCTTGGCGTACTTGAAGGCGACGGTGCTGACTGCGGGTATTTGGCTGAAACCGCTAACAGTTTCTGGCGATGCGCCTCGGTCTGCGCAGAACCGCCGATACACCGGGACGCTTTCGAATTGATAGCGGAACACCGCCATCGCCAGCGAGTCGAACGCCTCCGGGCGCGGGGTATTGATGAACGACAGGACCTCATCGTAGATGGACATTTGCAACCCGAATGAGCGCCTGCCCCGAATGATGGCATCCGGGCATAGGGTGGTTCAATGGCACGCCGCGACGCTGTGCTTTAGCTAACTCGGGATTAAGTTAGATACTCGCCAGATACTATTTAACATGTGGTTAGAATTTGATATATCACTTGAAGTTTCGATGCAGCCTCGGAGGGGCGCATCCTCAAGATGAAAAAATTCATAGCGGGCGTAGTGGTCGGTTTCGTAGCCAGTTGCGGAGCAGGATTTGCGGCGCAAGCTTTCGACCATAATGGGGTCTTCTGGAATAAGCTCAACAACGCCGCAAAGACCGGCTATGTCAATGGCTACGGTGACGCGATACAGGTCAGCATCGGGAAACTGGACAGCCTGCGTATAGCGGGCGATCTTTTTCATTGGCGCGGCTCCAGCAAGATTATCCAGCAACTCTCGACCGAGCTTTCGACTGCCGATTTGACGCCGGATCAGGCGGTCAAGAAACTCGACACGCTCTACGCTAATTCGAAGTACAGCGAGCTCGACCTGGGACAGGCGTTGCAGTTGCTGGCCGCGCGCGATCCGGAGCAGAAAGTGCCGGGCGACGATTCGGCCAGTGCGGCTTCAACCGGTTCAGTTTCCGGCAGCCCAGTTAAGACGGCGCCAGCGGCACCTCCAACTTATCGTCCCAGATAACCGTAGTGCCACCGAAATAGCTTCGAGGTCGACGAAATAGGCTTGCGGTTACGGCGGCGGCCGTTGGCCGCGAAATTAACAGACGTCCATCGCAGCGAGCGCCTATTGCCTTTTCTGGCGCGGCTCGCGACCGCTGTAGATATCGCTACTCCCGTCATCACCATCGTCCAATTGAATCTCTTCCGTCTGTATATTTTGTCCGTACTTACTCGAACGCTTTCACTGTTTACAGGCCACTGGTCAATTTTCCCCGGCTCACTGATTCTTTCCGAACGAAAGATCTTTCCAGGAATTCTCAACCCTAATGAAAGCGTCTGGCGAGACGCTGACCTTGCCACGGAAAGGCCAGTCGAGCGCGATAATCAGCACGATAATAAGAGCCAGCGACGTAGCGACGGACGCGGTCATGACCAAGTGCATGCGAAAATCATGAAAGCCAAAGAGATAGGTGAAACCGGTCGTGAGGGCGCCGCCTATGAAGATGATCCACCAAATCACCTCGGGAATATGCCCTTCCACCGCTGAGAGCCGGCTCGCTCGTGCGCGATAGAGTTCATTCAGTGTTCTAAGGAGCTCGGCCTGGATTACTGCTTCACCGAGCTTGATCGGCTGCATCGTGACGATGGCGCTGTGGATCTTGCGTAGCGGCTCCCATCCCTGGCCCGGCGTCAATCCGTCCCGCTGGATCGGCCATTCGTCATTGACCACCGTTTCGACATACTGCTGGGTATCGCTCCGAATGTTCTGGCCCATGTTGGCCGGCAGACCCTGCGTATCACGGTAGATGCTGCCGACGTAGTCCGCCTCACTATCGACGATCTGTCCGGCCTCGCTATAGGATTCCCACGTAGCAATGGCGATAAATGCGAGCAGAACCGCATAGGTGACGCTGATGACTGCGATCGCAAACCCGGTAAGCTCGTTGTGAGTCCTGCGCATCTCCAGGTGCACCAATCGATGGAAGATGACGAGGCCGCCGCAGGCACTCCCTACTAAGAGCCCAACAAAGATACTTCCCCATAGCCAGGTCGGACTGCTGTAAACCCAATCAAGAATCATCGTTACTCCACAACGATCTACTAGATACGCCACTCGGACTCATGGGCGATGTCCTGAATGCGGTGCAGATCGAATGTCCCAAATGAAATTAAGCTTATCCCGATACTCGCAAGCCCATGACTATAATTCCCCAGACGGTGAGCTGGTCGTCTCGGATTTTTCACCATTAACGGTATCGTAAGAGTTCAACATTTTCCTCTTGCCATTGGCTATTCGCTACTTCTGGGTTACGCTGGGGCGACATGGCGGTTGGCATTACCCTGGAGTTATAGGCGAGTCGGAATTACACTGGAGCGATACGGGTTATCATGATGCATACCACTGCGCGATTGCGCGAATTACTCAAAGGACCGGAGATGCTATTGGCGCCCTTCGTTTACGATGGACTGCAAGCCAAAGTCGCGGAACGGACGGGATTCAAAGCGGTATACATGACCGGGTTCGGTACGGCCGCGGCCCGCGGATATCCGGACCTCGGGCTACTCACTATGACTGAGATGGTGCAGAACGTGCGCGCGATCTCGCATGCGGTCAACCTGCCGGTGATCTGCG
>Ga0182024_10001142_pt1 | contig 68785 bp, 56 predicted proteins | sample P32metaG_FD_120480 | JGI IMG/M metagenome (GOLD analysis project Ga0182024, IMG submission 120480) | Permafrost microbial communities from Stordalen Mire, Sweden - P3-2 metaG (Illumina Assembly) | ecosystem: Environmental > Terrestrial > Soil > Wetlands > Permafrost | place: Sweden: Stordalen...
CGAGAAGCAGAAGCTTCGCCTGATGTACGGCCTGCTGGAACGGCAGTTCCGCCGCTATTTTGAAACCGCCCTGCGCAAGCGCGGCGTGACGGGTGAGACCCTGCTTCAGCTTTTGGAAACCCGGTTGGATAACATCGTGTTTCGTCTTGGTCTGGCCAATTCCCGCCGTGCGGCGCGTCAGATGGTGAATCACGGCCACGTGAACGTGAACGGCCGCCGGGTCAGCATCGCGAGCTTCAACACGAAGGTGGGCGATGTGGTGGAAGTGCGCAACAACGCCGTCTCGCGCCAACTCGGTACGCGCGGTCTTGCTGCGACGCAGATCACCGCCGTGCCCGACTGGCTGCTGCTCGACAAGGACAATTTCAAGGGTGAAGTGAAACGGATCCCGACTCGTGAGGAAATCGCGCCGATTGTCAACGAACAGTTGATCATCGAGCTTTACTCCCGATAAATTATTTTGCGGTTCCGCTGTTGCGGAATCGCCTGACCCTTTTCGACCGGCGGTGCGGGAAGGGGCAGTGCAGAATAACACCGCCATTTGGCTGTTGGTCCGGTTTCCGCGATAGCATGTCGGGGAAATTCGGGTAACCCAGCCAGGAGAAATACAATGCCTATCCGCCTCGGTCGTTTTGAAATGCCCAATCGTCTGACGAAAGACGAAGCTGCTTCCAAGGGCAATTACGCTAAGTTCGTCGCCGAACCTTTTGAAGCCGGTTACGGTCACACCCTCGGCAACTCGCTGCGCCGCGTGCTCCTTTCCTCGCTGGAAGGCGCTGCCGTCGCGAGCATCAAGCTCGAAGGCGCCGTGCATGAGTTCGGCACGCTGCCGAATGTCACGGAAGATGTCACCGACATCGTGCTCAACCTGAAGAAAATCCTTTTCAAGCTCCCCAACCGCGATCCGCGCGTGCTGTTCCTCAACATCACGAAGGAAGGACCGGTTACGGCAGGCGACATCAAGCTCGATGCCGGTGTCGAGGTGCTCAACCCCGAGCAGGTCATCGCCACGCTCGACAAGAAGCAGCGCTTTGAAGCCGAGCTCGAAGTGAAAGTGGGCCGCGGTTACGTCAGCGCGGAATACAACAAGCACCCCGAGCAGTCGATTGGCGTGATTGCGATTGATTCGCTTTTCTCGCCGGTGCGCAAGGTGAAGTACTCGGTGGAAAATACGCGCGTCGGCCAGCGCACCGATTACGACAAGCTCGTTTTGGAAATGTGGACGGACGGACGGCTCACGCCCGATGAGGCGCTGCTCCAGGCCTCCGCGATCCTGCGCCATCATCTCGATCTGTTCGTCGACTTCGACAAGGAGACGATCGAGTTCGAGGAGAGCCAGCCGCAGGTCAGCCAGGAAAACAGCAAGCTCAAGAAGCTGCTGAACATGAGCGTGAACGAGATCGAGCTGTCGGTCCGCGCCGCGAACTGCCTGAACAACGCGAACATCACGACGGTCGGCCAGTTGGCCATGAAGACCGAGGCGGAGATGCTCAAGTACCGCAACTTCGGCAAGAAATCGCTCAACGAAATCAAGGACAAGCTCCAGAACCTCGGCCTGAGCCTGGGCATGAAGCTTGAACCCGGACTCGTCGAATTACCCGCCACGGACGGCAAAGCCGAGTAATTGCCATGCGCCACCAGAAAAATACCCGCAAACTCGGACGCACTTCACAGCATCGCGATGCCATGCTGGCCAATATCGTGGCCAGTCTGATCATCCATAAGCGCGTCAAAACCACCTTGGCCAAGGCCAAGGCCGCCCGCCCGCTGGCGGAAAAACTCGTGACGCTCGGCAAGGGCGGCACGTTGCATGATCGTCGGCTCGCCGTGGCGAAGATCGGCCAGAAGGACGCCGTCGCGACGCTCTTCAAGACGATCGCGCCCGGTTTCAAGGATCGCAAAGGCGGCTACACGCGTATCGTGAAGCTTGGGCCGCGCCAGTCGGATTCCGCGCCGGTCGCTTTCCTCGAATGGGTCGATTACGTCGTGGAAGTCGAAGCGGCGCCCGTTGAAAAGACGGAGAAGCCGGCGAAGGCGGATAAAACGGAAAAAGCTGAGAAGGTTGAAAAGACCGAAAAGCCCGCGAAGGCTGAGAAAACGGAAAAGTCCGAGAAGCCGAAGGCGGAGGCCAAAGCGGAGAAATCCGTGAAGTCGTTCCCGAAGCCTCAAGCCTAAGCGTTTCGTAAACACACAAACCGGCGATCCTCGCAAGGGATCGCCGTTTTTGTTTTGGTAGGGACGGCAATACCGTGCCGTCCGTAAAATTCTGGGACGCGATGAGACTCGCGTCCCTACCTCGTCGCCTCTTCTTCCGACGCATGAAGGGCGGCCATGACTTTGCCGGAGATGAAGTAGGAACCGACGACGAGCACGAGTGCGAGCACTTGCGCGATGATGGTTTCCCAGTTCGGGAAGAGCGAGAACCAGACTCCGGCCCAGTCGGGCATGTAGGGGACAAGCGACGGGATGTTCGTCGTCGATAGCCAGTTGGCCGCCTGCATCTCGTTGGCTTCCTCGCCGACCATGATGAGGAGCACAACTCCGAGCAGAACGCCGGTGATGATGAGCATCTTGCGGTAAGGCATGCGCTGGTGCATCCAGAAGGTGACGACGGCCACGACGAGCGTGAGCGCCAGGCCAAGCAGCGAGCCGTAGAGAACCGTCCAGCCGCCGAGTTTGAGGTAATAGCTTTGGAGGAAGAGGACGACCTCGAAGCCTTCGCGGTAAACCGAGGTGAGGCCGAGGAGCACGAGGCCCCAGAAGACGAAGCCGGGCGACCTGCCGTGCTCAGCCGACTCGAGGATTTTCTTTTTCTGGCGATTGTGGACGGAGATCCAGCCGCCCCAGTAGACTTTGTGGAAGAACCAGTTCATTACGACGAGGAGCACGATGACGGCGAGCAGGCCCGTCCCGGCCTGAAGAGCCAGATAGGAGATGTTCTGGCTGATGTCTTCCACGATTCCGCGTACCACGAACCAGGTCGCGAGCGTGGCGATGAATCCCGTGCTGGCGCCAATGAAAATCGGAGTGGCCATGCCGTCCTGTTTGCGGCTGAGGCCGGCGGTGATGGCGGCGAGGACCAGGATGCTTTCGAGGCCTTCGCGGAAGACGAGCACGCTGGTGTCGAGGATGGCCGCGAGGTGGCTGGTATTGGGAAGAGTCGGATCGGGGTTGCCGCTCGACGTCATGCCCTGCCAGATCAAAATCCCGATGACCAGCAGAATGGCCAGCCCGACGAGGACATAGATCAGGCGATGCCAGTTGGCCGGAGAAGCGGAGGCGGGAAGGGGATGGTCGTGCATGGTCGGTGAGGATGTTGGCATGTATTCAACATGCTCTAAAGGCCGTGAGGACGCTAACGGCTGCTTGCTATTTACTGGCGGTCGGTTGTGCAGGCCTTGTCGCCGCGTAAATCAAATGTGCTTCGAATCGGCCTCATCCTTCACCGCGTAGCCAGATTCCTGACGCTTGAAATTCACCTCGTTTTTCTTGAGATAGGCGTTGAAGACATCGTCGGCGGACATGCCGAGAACCTGCGCCATGGAGATCAGGAAGTGGAACAAATCGACCACTTCGACCTTGGCGTTTTGAGCGTCGAATTTTTGGTATTTTGCCCACCATTTCCAGGGCACGCTGTCGGTCAGCTCGGCCAACTCCTGCGTCATGGCGCGCGTGTAGTTAAGCAGCCATTTCGTCTGTTCCTCCTCGTTCATCCCTTTGGTATGCACGCCGATGCGCTCGTTTAGCGATTGTTGCATCCGGAACAACTCCTCGAACTTATCCTTGGGCGATTCACTCATGACGCCGATTATTCCTTTTTGGACAGGATTAACAAGATTAACAGGATGGGAAGGCAGGGGATTTTTAGACAGGAGTTACATGAGGTACATGAAGGAAAACGGCGTGTCCGCAACACCATTTTTCATGTCCTTCATGTTCCTCCTGTCTAAAATTGCCCTCCGCAGGAGTTCGACAAGCGCCAATCCCGTGGCACAGTAATTCTCCCATGGAACAAGTTGTCATCATCGGCACCGGATGCGCCGGCCTTACCGCCGCGATTTACACCGCGCGCGCCAATCTCTCGCCACTCGTCCTCACCGGCCACCAGCCGGGCGGGCTGCTCACCACCACCAGCATCGTCGAGAATTTTCCCGGCTTTCCCGAAGGCGTCGACGGCTTTGAGTTGATGCAGAAGCTGCAAAAGCAGGCCGAGCGTTTCGGCGCGCGGGTGAAGTTTGGCAATCTCGATAGCGTCGATTTCTCCAGCCAGCCGCTCAAACTGATCATTGACGGCGACCCGCTTGAAACGCGCACGGTCATCATCGCGACCGGCTCCAGTCCGCGTAGTATCGGGCTGCCATCGGAACATGCGCTGGAGAAGCATGGCGTGACCTATTGCGCCACCTGCGACGGCGCGCTGCCGCAATTCCGCAACCAGCCGCTCGTGGTGGTCGGGGGAGGGGATTCGGCGGTCGAGGAAGCGACGTATCTGACGCGTTTCGCTTCGCAGGTTTATCTCGTCCATCGCCGCGACTCGCTGCGCGCCAGCGCCTGCATGGTGGAGCGAGCGCTCCATCATCCGAAGATTAAGATGGTTTGGAACAGTGTGGTGACCGAGGTGCTCGACGTGGCGCAGAAGAAGGTCACGGGCGTGAAATTGAAGAATGTCGCGACCGGCGAAACGAGCACGCTTGCCTGTGCGGGGCTCTTTGTCGCCATCGGCCATACGCCGAACGTCAAAGTCTTCGGGGACCAGATCGAGCTGGACGAGCATGGCTACATTAAGCTGCACGGCGGCACGCACACGAACGTGCCCGGTGTTTTTGCTTCGGGTGATGTGGCCGATTCCGTTTATCGCCAGGCCGTCACCGCGGCGGGTACGGGTTGCGCGGCGGCCATCGAAGCCGAACGCTTTTTGGAGGATTTGGACTGCGGAAGGTAGTTGTTCCGTCAAAAAATCAGCATGATGAACTACTCGACGTAGAGTTCTTTGTCCTGTTCGAGGGGGACGCGGCAGTGGTGCCATTTGCCAAAGAGAAGCGTGCGGAGTTTGGAGAAGATGCGATAGCCGAGGTTGGTGATCGGTGACGGAATGATTTGCAGAAGCAGTTCGAAGAACCGGAATTCGGGCAGGCCCTTAATGACTTCGCGGATGGCGGGAGCGCGGATGAGGAAGTCTTCCCCTTCGCCGTCGGGGCGGCGTTTGACGAGGACGACGGAATCGACGTTGGCGAGTTCGGGATGGGCTTGCGCGAGTTGTTGGAAGGTGCGGCCCTGCTTGGTGCCGTAGCGCATCCGGTGTTGGTGATCGGCGAGCTTAACCTTGTTGACCCAGCGATTGCAGAAGGCGCATTCGCCGTCGAAGAAGAGGAGGAGGGGATGGCGCTCGGAGGTGAGGCCGGTCGGTTTGGGGGATTCGGTGAGCGCGCTCATACCTGAGTTATCTTCGCATAATGCGCCTGAGGTGCAACGTGTTCTGTAGCCGCGCTCGTGAGTGGGGGAACTGATTCAACCCTTACAGGGTTGATCTGTTTTGCCGTTGACCCAGGGTAGGCGCTTCGCGCCTACCCTGGGCTATACGATTCAATCCCATTGGGATTGGGGAATGAGGGGAAACAAGAAAACTCCACATCATGGGGGGTATTTACTCGTTTTTAAATACCCCCCATGATGGATTATAATGCACTTTATATAGAAGAAAGATGGTTAGGCAAGCTTTGAGATGCGAAGAGACTCGCGTCGCTGCCTTACCGCCCCGGTGTACGATTCAATCCCATTGGGATTGGGGAACGAGGAAAAACAAGAAAACTCTACATATCATGGGGGGCATTTACTCGTTTTTAAATGCCCCCCATGATAGATTGTAATGCATTTTATGCGGAAGAAAGATGGTTAGGCAAGCTTTGGGACGCGAAGGGACTCGCGTCCCTGCCTTACCGCCCCGGCGTGAAGGTGCCGGTGATGATTTGGTCGATGAAGCCGACTTGCTCAAACTGATTCTTCACGAACACCCAAATAACGAGGGCGATGATGAAAGAAATGAGCTTAGCTTGCCAGTTGTTCCACAAGGGATTTTTCATTGTCTTTATTTTGCAGGAGGATGGCGATCAATTGGGAACGGAGTTCGTCGGTGGTAAGAGGACGGCGCAATTCGCCGGAAACGGCGAGGGAGATGATCCCGGTTTCTTCGGAGAGGACCACGACGACCGCGTCGGTTTCGTCGCTGAGGCCGAGCGCCGCGCGATGCCGCAGGCCAAGGTTGCGCTGGAGTCCTTCGGCCTGGGTGAGGGGAAAGATGGCTGCGGCGACGGCAATGCGGTCCTCGACGATGATGACGCCGCCGTCGTGGAGCGGGGTCTTGGGAAAGAAGATGGTGGCGAGGAGGTCGTCGCTGACTTTGGCGTCGAGAATGGTGCCGGTTTCGCGGGCTGGTTCGTAGGTGATTTTGCGCTCGAAAGCGATGAGGGCACCGTGGCCATCCTGCTGCATTTGTTCGAGCGTGCGAATGACGATTTCGATGACCTCAGTCTGCTGGCGGCGTCCGCCGAGAAGCGGGCGGCTGCCGACCTCGGCAAAATCCGGCGCAGTTCGGGCTGGAAAATAATGACGAGCGCGGTGATAAGCACGGCAGGCGAAAAACTGAGCAGCCTCAAAATGACGGTCAGGTTCAAGACGACGGAGAGGAGCGAGAGCGTGGCGAGGATGACGCCGAAGCCGGCCAGAACACGCGCGCCGCGCGTGCCGCGAAACAGTTTCCACACGTAGTAGATTCCCGTGGCAAGAATCAAAACCTCGATGAGCGAGCGGGCAAGCTCGACCATGAGGGAAAAGTGTGCGTGTAGAAAGTTCATACCATCCTGGCTCCACGCCCGAAGGCTCCGGCCAGCCGCGCCGCTTGCAGGGCCGGGGGCACCTCATGCACCCGCCAGATCACCGCACCGCGTGCTGCCGCCCACATGTGGGCCAATTCGTTTGTTATCTCCAAAGGCTCCGAACCGCCAATTAATTTTAAGAAAGATTTTCGCGAGAGGCCCACGAGGATTGGACGTCGCAACACGCGAAAACTTTCAAGGTCGCGTAAAAGCGCCAGGTTATGCCCGAGTGTTTTGCCAAAACCAAAGCCGGGATCACAGACGATCGATTCGAGGGCGAGTCCGTTTTCCTCCGCGCGCGCGAGGAATTTGGCGAGGAAGTCGACGATCTCCGCGCTGGCATCGACGTAATGCGGTTCCGTTTGCATGGTGGCGGGCCGGTCGAGGGCGTGCATCAAGACGTAGCCGGCGTGGAATTGGGCGACCGTGGGCCAGAGGCGCGGGTCCCATCGCCCGGCGCTGACGTCGTTGATGATTTCCGCGCCTTCCTCGAGGGCGGCGACGGCCACGGAGGCTTTCCACGTGTCGACGGAGAGCGGAATCGTCAGGCGGCCCTGCACTCGCCGCACGACGGGGAGAATCCGCGCGAGTTCCACTTCGGCGCTGATCGGGGTTGCGCCGGGGCGGGTCGATTCGCCGCCGAGGTCGATGATGTCGGCGCCTTCGGCCTCCATTTCCAGGGCGCGATCGAGGGCCTGTTCGGGATCGAGATAACGTCCGCCGTCAGAGAAGGAATCGGGGGTGACATTCAGCACGCCCATAACAAGGGGGCGTTCCTGCCATTCCAGGGTGCGGGTTTTGAGCTTCCAGGCATGGGCGGGCATCACCCCTAAAGTGCCATCAACGAGGGGTTTTGGCTAGGGGGAGATCGGACTTAGGGGATAAATAGGACTTATGTTGTAGTTGGTCTTCGGAGAGATTTTCCATAATTCCATGTAAATTCTCTTGCCTTCCATGCCCCTTATCGGGTAAAGGCTAGTGATGCCACGTTTCGTAGCTCTGTTTGTCGGCCTTGCGGCTTTGGCAATATCGACCACTCTTTTCCTGACCGGCTGCGGTTCAATTGAGACCGCGCCCATGCCAAGTTCGATGGTCAAGCTCACGCCGAATCCCCCGCATATCTACATTGCGCCCTTCGATACCTCGACGGGCAAATGGCTGGTGGGACGCGAGGGAGTCGATCTGGTCAATTTCAAAGAGGATTTTCAGACCAATTTCCAGCATCAGCTTGAGACGCGGTTGACCAAGTTGGCCCCCACGGAGCAACGCTGGGTGAACGATTTGCCGGATCATGGCTGGCTGGTTGCGGGTGAATTTGTGACGGTTTACCAGGGCAGCCGCGCGCTTCGGACGCTGATCGGCGCCGGAGCGGGTGAAACCACCCTGCAGACCACCGTTTACGTTTACGATCTCGATGTGTCCAAGACGCAATATGTCCTCTCATTTCGCACCGGGGTGCCCGATGCCAAAGATGACACGGGCGCGGGCAGCGGTTCGATTCCGGCCGGGTTATCCGCGGTGGGCGAGCCTATTACCACCCTGTCGGGCCTGGGGTCGGGCTTGAAGCTCGATACGACGCGGACGTGCCGCGAAATTACGGCGGTTCTTGCGCAGTACATGTAGGCGGATGGGACGCAGCCCTGTTGGAGACTTATTCGAAAGTCTCTCTTTAAAATTCCGTCATCCTGAGCGAGGCGAACGGCGGATGCATTTTTCCAGTCACGGTGGGCTGAGCCAAGTCGAAGGACCTACATGGCATCAGGAAGCGCAAGGCCTTTCCAGCCAGGATTCATTTTCTCAATGAGCGCGATCTTTTTTTGCTCGCGACCGCCCAAATCACTCGTCACGCCGATGTAAAGGCAGCAGGAATGACTGCTCACGATGTAGCCCCGTCCTCCTTTGGCTATCGTCGGGAAAAGAAGGTAGGTCCTTCGGCTACGGCTCGGCGAGCGCTTAACTGGAAGAGAAATGCCCCGCTCGCCTCGCTCAGGATGACGGAGCTTTTTTGCATAAACGCTTTTATTGGTACATATTGAAGATGCGCTCTAGGCTGACTCAATGTCTTTCCCGGCCTGGTTTCACGCGCTTGATCTGCACTTGCTTTACCTGATCAACCAGACTTGGAGCGGGCCGTGGCTTGATCCGATCATGGCCCGCGTGAGCGACTTTGATTCGTTTCGGTATCCGCTCGCTGTGGGGGTGATCCTGACGCTGATCTTCGGGGGCTTTCGCGGACGGCAATTCCTGGTTCTTATGGCCGCGTGTTTAATCATTGGCGACGGGATCATCGATTGGGATTTCAAAATGGGGGTCAATCGTCCACGCCCGAACGAGACCGAGCCCCATCTGCGCGTGGTGACGGTCCGGGAAGTGACCGAATCGGTGCCGAAGGAGCATGTCGCCAAGGGCCGGTCCTTCACGTCGGGCCACGCCTGCAACAATGTCGCGCTGGCCATGGTCGGTTGCGCGATCTTCGGGCGCTGGGCGCTGTGGCTCTGGCCCTGGGCGGCGCTGGTCAGCTATTCGCGGATTTACGTCGGATCGCATTACCCGAGCGACATCCTCGGTTCGTGGATGGTCGCGCTCTTTTACTCGTATTTTATTTTGAAAACGGCGGAGTGGTTATGGGGAAAATACGCGCCGCGGAAGTTTTCGGAGCTTTATGCCGCGCACCCGGTTCTTTTCCCGCTTTGGCCGAAATTATTGCGGGGAAAGTAGACCGCCGTTATGGACGAGAAAATTCCCCATTTCTATCCCTACCCCGCGCCGACGAGACGGCCAGTCGCGTGGGTCACCTGGTTCTTGGTCGGCTCGACCGTCGCGGTGTTTCTGCTGCAACTTCGCGCGCTCCATCTCTACGGCGACGACGTGATCGGCGATACGCTCGCGTTCAGTCCCCAGGCCTGGGCCGATCATCGCTATTGGACGCTTCTCACTTATGCCTGGGCGCATGCGGTGGCGATGTTTGGTGATTCGGGCCTGTTCTGGCTTCACATTGTATCGAATATGATCCCGCTGATTTGCCTCGGCCCCGCGCTGGAGGAATTGCTTGGTCACTGGCGCTTTCTGGGCCTTTACGTCGGGGGCGCGATCGCCTCGGCTCTCGTCTGGTTCTTTTTTGATTCCTTTACTTCCCATTCGGGTGCTGATTCAGCGGAGGGAATCATCGGCGCGAGCGGGGCGGTTTTTGCGGTCATTGCGGCCATCGGGACGGCTGCGCCACACGCGCGGGTGACGGTTCTCCTCTTTTACGTTTTGCCCCTGCGCATGAGTATGAGGGTGCTGGCGCTGACGGTTTGCGGGGTGGAAGCGGCGTCTATCCTCTTTCACTGGTTGCCGGAAGTGGCCCACTCGGCGCATCTTGGCGGCGCGGCTTTCGGTTTTCTCTACGTGATGGCGGTGCGGCGGATGTCGCGGAGAGCCTATTTGTCTGATTGAAAAGCGGGAGAGCCGATGTAGCTTGTGGCATGAAGCTACTGCGTCTTTTCGTGATATTCGTTCCACTGCTCCTGACCGCCTGCGGCTTAAGCGACCAACAAAAAGCCGACTATGCCAGTGTACAGGAAAGCGGAGTTTCTTCCGCCATTTATGACAAGATGGTGCATGGCGATGCGTTGAGTCTTTACGACATCAAGGCGTTGAGCCGCGCCCATGTGAGCGATGCCGTCATTATTCGTTATCTGCGCGATCAGCACACGATTTACAATCTCAACTCCGACGACGTGGCCGGCCTGCGCAAGGCGGGCGTTTCGCAGAGCATTGTGGACTACATGCTCCAGACGCCGCAGATGTATGGTCCCGGCCCTTATCCCTACTCCTACGGCCCATACCCTTATGGTCCTTATTGGGGTCCAGCATGGGGTCCCTATTGGGGCGGACCCTATTTCTATGGCGGTTATTATCATCGCTGGCGTTAAGCCGGGTCGTTCTATTTTTTAAACAAGTCACATCCAGGAAAGCGTCTCCCTATGAATTACCATCTCGATCATAAATTATGTCTGGTCACCGGCTCCACGGCGGGCATCGGCTTTGCCATTGCCACGGCCCTCGCGGGCGAAGGTGCCAAGGTGATCATCAACGGTCGCACGGATGACCGCGTGGCCGAGGCCATCGTCAAAATTAAGAAGCTGCATCCTCACGCGAAGCTCGAGGCTTTTGCCGGCGACCTGAGTACGGTGGATGACGTCGCTGAAGTTTATGAGCGCTTTCCCGAAGTCGATGTACTCGTCAACAACCTCGGGGTATATGAACCGAAGCCCTTCGAGAAAATCACCGACGCAGATTGGCATGCCATGATCGAGACCAACTTTTTCAGCGGTGTGAGGCTCAGCCGGGCTTACCTGCCGATCATGCTCAACCATAATTGGGGCCGCATCATCTTCATCTCGAGCGAATCGGCGGTGCAGATTCCGAAGGAGATGATCCATTATGGCGTGACGAAAACAATGCAGATCGCCCTCGCGCGCGGCCTCGCCGAAACCACCAGGGGCACCGGCGTCACCGTGAATTCCGTGCTTCCCGGCCCGACTCGATCCGAGGGTGTGGAAAAGTTTGTAAAGGACATTGCCAAAGAGCAGGGCAAGTCGGCCGCCGAGGTGGAGAAGGACTTCTTTAAGACCGTCCGTCCGGGTTCGCTTATCCAGCGTTTCGCGACCAACGAGGAAGTGGCGAACATGGTCGCCTATGTGGCCAGTCCGCTTTCGTCGGCGACGAACGGCGCGGCGTTGCGGGTTGAGGGCGGATGTGTGACATCGATTTTGTAAATCATCATGTTTGCCTTTGCCCCGAGCGCTTTCCCGGCAGGTTCGTGGGAGCATTCCGTTCGGGTTTGCGCGAGCCTGGTCTGGAACGATTGCAAGCAGGGCTTGCGCAAGCACCTCGCCGGGACCACGCGTCGCGACAAGCTGCTGCGGGCCGGGGGCGCGATCTTCGGCCTGGCTTTCATGGCTGCACTGCACTTCGCCGCGTTCGCGCTTTTTACCTACACGTGGCTTTCTCCCTCTGACCACAAGGCCGATCTGATCGCCGGACTTAGCACGTCGGTTTGGGCGTTTCTTATCTTTGTCATGATGAGCGGTGGGCTGGTTCGCGCGTTGGTCGTGCTGCACGAGCAGGATGACAGTAGTCTTCTCCTGAGTTCGCCCGTCCCGCCGCGCGCAATTCTTGCGGGGCGACTTTTCGGCAACGCCCTGCAATCTTGCCTGGTCGATGGCTTCATTATCATCCCGTATATTAATGTCCGCATCTTCGTCCTGGGGCTCCATCTTAACTTTTTGTGGGGCTACGCCGTTTGGTTCGCACTGGCCATCATCGTCACTTGCATTGACGGACTTTTTTCATTCGGCTTGATTCGTTGGCTGGGGCTGCGCCGGGCGCGTTTCTTTTCTCAGGCCGTGCCTTTCCTGCTTATCTTTGGAGTCACTTTTTTCGCGGGAAGCCTCAGTGTTTCGGTTGCCCAATTGGATTCCGATCAGACCCACATGCCGCCGGAGATGCAGGCCCATTTTATTGCACTCAGCCACACCCCGCTGGTTTGGATTGCGAAAGCAGCCGCGGGTAACCCGCTCTTTCTGGTCATGATCTTTTCCACCGCCGCCGCCCTGGCGGTGATCACGCTACGCCTGACCGAGCGCGCCTTTATCGAGGGGACGCAGCATCTTGCCGAAGATACCGGCCCGGCCCGGCCCGGCACCGCCGATGCGTCGTTTCGCCCGGGAGTTCTCCGGCTGGAAGTCGGCAAGAACCTTCGCCTGATCGTGCGCACGCCGATGATGATGGTCCAATGCCTGGCCCAATCGCTCATGCCGATCGGTATTGCCTGCGTGCTGGGGCGCGACGACATCGCGCGGGCGGTCAGCTTCTTCGTGATCTTTGCCGCCGGGGTACTCGCTGGAATGTTCACCATCGCCGCCGGAACAGTGGAGGAATGCGACGACCTTCTCTGTATGTCGCCGCATAGCGTGAGGCTTTTTCGCTTCGGGAAGATGCTGAGCGGTTTTATGTGGCCAATCGGCGTCGCGCTGCTCGTCGGCATCAGTCTTCTGCTCGACGGCGAACAACTTCTCGCGGCGGCCGTCCTTTTGGGCGGCATCCCGCTCGGTTTGGCTTCGAGTCTGGTGGGGGAAACCTTCGCCAAGCCGGTGAAGCCAGGTACGCGGCCGAAATTGCTCGCCGATCCGATCATGATGATTCCGCTTCTCGGGATGCAGATCGTCAGCGGACTCGTGGCAGGGCTGACGGTTTTTACCGCGGCGTTCTCGTGGTCCCTGCTACTTTTAGGTTTGCTGACGAGTTACCTCGTGCTGGTTTTGGCGATCACTCTGGCGCAATTGCGCAAGCCGCTTTTCTGAAAGTGAATAGGACTTGTCGGATTAATAGGACCCACAATCGCTTTGACTTGTGATAACCCAGCGGCACGATCAGGTGAAGGTCGTGTTGTTATGGAGCGGCCACGGTATAATCATGATCAGATTGATGACAAGAAACTCGGGCGGGTGGCTGGAAATAAAATCGGCCTCAGACTCTTACAATCCATGCCGTTTCGCCAATCAAAGGCAATGGAGTTAATCGAAAGAGCCTGGATATGAATGAAATTACGGAACCTACTCGCCCCTGCTGGTCGGTGATCATCCCGGTTTACAACGAGGCAGCGAAACAAGGCCCTGTCCAGGAGTTGATCATTGTGGATGATTGTTCGAGCGATACGACGCTGGAGTATAACCCTTTCAACAAATACAATTGATGACCCAGCTTGCTGAATCGGTTAACGCGCAAGCGACGAGTGAAGATTTTGAGTTTGAAGCGCTGGCCCAGGCCGTAAATTACAGGCGCAGCCTGATACGTGAATTCTCTCCCTATTTAATGGGCAGCATTCTCGAAGTAGGGGCAGGAATTGGGCAATTCACTGCCGAATTGCTTTTGGTTCCGAGCATCAAAAGCATTCACGCGGTCGAACCCAATTCAGGATTTTATTCGCAATTACTGAAGCAAAATCTCAAGATTCAAAGCACTTGCGGAACGGTGGCGGACCTTGATCCCCAGTCGAAGTACGAGGCGATCATCAGCGTCAGCGTTCTGGAACATATTGAAAATCATTCCGACGAACTTAAGAGATACCATGAATGTATGAGACGAGGGGGGCATCTCTGTCTTTTTGTTCCGGCATGTCCGGCTATCCATGCTCCCATTGATAAGAACTTTGGTCACTATCGGCGGTATAGGCGCGAGGAATTACGAGGGTTGCTTAAAGGAGCCGGATTTCGGATCGTTAAACTTTACTACTTTAACAGTGTCGGTTTTTTTGCCTGGTGGTTTAACTTTTGCTTCCTCAAAAAAACACATTTCGAGGCGAAGAAAGTGAAGCTTTATGACAGGCATATTTTCCCCCTGGTCTATGCCGTGGAAAGTTTGGGCCTGCGCCCACCGATAGGTCAAAGTCTCCTGGCGATCGCCCAGGCATAGGATCCCGCTCATCTTTGCTATGGCTGCCTCATCAACCCGACATGATATTTTAGGGCTGGCACTCTGGATTTACGTTTCAGCTTGGTGTTCGACTGTGGGCTGGATTTTAGCGGCCCTCGGATTTTTAAATCGCTCGGGATACGCCGCCGCCTTGCTGCTTTTCGTTATGGGATTGGTTTTGATTTATGGCCGGGGTGAATGGCGCCTGCCATCGATCTCCCTCCGTCGTTTTAATCTTTTTTCCCCAGGCAGGCTTGCCCCAAGGATTTGGATGCTCCTTGCCATGATGGCATTTATCGGAGGTGCGGCTTACTCTCCGACCAACTACGACTATTTAACCTATCGTTTTCCCCGGGTTCTCCACTGGTGTTTGGATCAACACTGGCAGTGGATATCCACGATTGATGTTCGCATGAACTTGAGCGGGACGGGTTTTGAATGGCTTATGGCGCCTTTGTTCGTCTTTTTCAAGACAGACCGTTTGTTTTTCCTCATTAATTTTATTCCCTATATGCTTTTACCGGGGCTCATTTTTTCGGTGTTCCGTCATTTGGGAATTAGCCGAAGATTGTCCTGGTGGTGGATGTGGGTTTTGCCGTGCGGCTACTGCTACATTCTCCAGGCTGCCAGTGCCGGGAATGACAGCCTTTCCGCTGTCTATTTACTTGCCTCCTTGCATTATCTTTTCCTGGCAAGGACCAATTGTTCGGTGAAAAATCTGGTACTCTCCTGCCTTGCCATCGCATTGCTTACCGGGATAAAGGCGAGCAACCTTCCGTTGGTTTTGCCATGGCTAACAACTCTTTTCTTCAGTCGGGCTTGCGTCTTGGAGAAAGGCATATCCGCAATGATGGTGCTAACGCTACTTGTTGCCGCCACCATTTCTTTTCTTCCCGTCGCGTTGCTCAATATTCATTTTACCGGGAGCTATTCAGGCGATCCCCACAATAAGTCCAGGATAGAACTGACGAATCCCGTCGCAGGCTTTTTGGGTAATTCGCTCCAGATGGCGAAGGACAATCTGGCGCCGCCCATTTTGCCCCGGCGCGTTGATTGGGAACCGGAGTTGCCTGCCAATCTGAAAGCGAATCTTTTGCGTGATTTTCCGCGATTGGATTTGCGCTGGGGAGAATTGCAAATTGAAGAGGAAGCGGGCGTGGGGCTCGGAATTGTTCTATTCGTGGGCCTGTTCATCGTCACGGGGATAGGGGCCAGGGTTGCAGACCCAAGTCTGATCGCGGCCCGAAACAGGCAGGCGTTATGGGTGGTCGGTGCCGGCGTGGTCGCATGGTTGGCTTACGTGTCAAAAATGGGCAGCGAAGCGACTTCGCGGTTGATCGCAGCCTATTATCCATTGCTCATCGCGGGCATTCTGGTGATGGCCTCGCTCGACGGGCGGATTGTTCGCCGTCGCGTATTTCGATGGGGCGGCTTTCTCGCGATGCTAAGCGCGCTGCCCCTGCTGATCCTATCCCCGGCGCGTCCGTTGTTTCCGGTGGAAGCCGTTTCCAATCTCATGACAATGTGTCATGTCCCGGTTGAGATTGTCGCGAGGTACAACATGGTTTACAGCGTCTACTCCGCGCGCTCGGACGCCTTGCAAGAATTAACCGCCTCGGTTCCGCCGAGCGAACAAACCATCGGATTGGTGCAAGCCGGTAACGATGCCGAAGTTGCTCTTTGGCGTCCTTTTGGAACGAGAAAGGTGATCGAGGTAACGCCGGAGGATTCGCTGGAGGAAGTGAAAGCGCGGGGAATTCATTTCGTGGCCGTCAGCCAGGAGGCTTTGACCATCGGCTATCACATGCCCATCACTTCCCTGATGGCAAAGTGGTCGGCTACTCTCGTGGAGGAAAAAAGCATTGTTTTGTTGGTCCGCGTAGGTCCGGAAACGTGGTATTTGCTCAGTTTATAAATGGGCGTGGATGAAAGTTTGGGAGTTTTTTTGAGGCATTGTCCGTTGTTGCCTTGCAGAGTCCCGTTGCAAACGAATTAGCCGATGGACAGGTCGCCGAAAAAGCTTTTGAATAGAAGGCTCAAATGACTATTTGATTTTTTTAGTCGAGAACAACTCAACACGACTATTTCCAAATGTTGTCCCGTCAGCACAATTTTTATCAGCAATTTCTTCAATTGACTGATGCTCTTTTGATTGGTCTCGCGCTCTGGATAGGCCACGCCTTGCGTTTCTATGTTCTTAATAAAGTCATTTGGTTTGACGATTTTCCCTTGGAACCGCAGTTCGCCAATTGTTATTGGATGATTGCCCTGGCCCTTCCTTTGGGACCGCTCGCGCTCGAGTATATGGGCTTTTATCAGGCTCAGCCTCCGACCACCTGGCTGAAATCGGTCGGGCGAATTACGTGGGCTCTTTTTCTGGTGCTGCTGGCCATTTTTACCTGCGTGGTGATATTTCGCATTCCACAGCAGACCATCAGCCGTACGGCCCTTGTGCTCTTTTTCCTGATTGCAATAGGAATGCTTACGATTCGATTCGTTTTCTTTCACGCCTGGTTAAGGCGGCGGGGTTCGCGGGTACACCTGCGTCAGTACGTCTTGCTTTGCGGATTGCGGAAGGAGCGTGAGATCTGGAAGCAGCGGTTTTTGTCGCTACCGGGAAAGAATTTTGAAATCAAGGCGGAGTTTGATCTTCGTGAGGAAGGACTGGAAGGCTTTATCGAGACGTTGCATGACGAAACGGTTGATATCGTTGTCTTCAGTCTTGAGGAGACGATTATTCCGCAAATACGCGAAGCGCTCCTGGCTTGCGAAGCCGAGGGCGTCGAGGCGTGGGTGTCCGCTGATTTTATCCAAACGCTTTTTACCCGGATCCAGTTCGACCAATTTGCGGGGCAACCATTGCTAATTTACCGCACCACGCCAACCATCTCATGGGAACTGGTTGCCAAGCGGATCATTGATGTGGTGGGCTCTTTTATTCTTCTTGTTTTGACCTCGCTTCCCATCCTGATCATCGCATTTTTTGTCCGGTGGACTTCGCCCGGTCCGGTCATTTTCTGGCAAAACCGGAGCGGTCTGCATGGCCGGCCCTTCCGCATGTATAAATTCCGCAGCATGGTGACCAATGCGGAGCAGGCGCGCGCCGAACTGGAGAGCATGAACGAAATGTCAGGGCCCGTATTCAAGGTCAAAAATGATCCGCGAGTCACTCCATTGGGTCGTTGGCTGCGCCGCACAAGTCTGGATGAATTGCCTCAACTCTGGAATGTCCTGCGCGGGGAGATGAGCCTGGTTGGGCCGCGTCCGCTTCCTCTTTATGAAACGGCCAATTTCGGCGATATCAGCCAGCGTCGCCGCATGAGCGTCCGTCCGGGGCTGACTTGTTTGTGGCAGGTGCGTGGACGCAACCAAATTACCGATTTTAAAGACTGGGTGCGTCTTGATCTGGAGTATATCGATCGCTGGAGCCTCTGGCTCGACATCGAGATTCTCCTTCGCACCGTGCCAGTCGTTCTCTTCGGTTGGGGCGCCAAATAGGACGGCCTCTAGGGATTCTGATTCTGTGCTTGCGCCGCTTCGCGACCGGCTTCGACAAATTCCTCGGAACCCTTGGATCCCGTGGCAATGGCCTGAGAAAAACACTCCTGCGCCTCTTTGGAATTCCCTGATAGACGGTTCTGCATCCCGGAGTAAAACCAGGCCTCACAGAAGCGCCCGTTCAATTCGGCGCCGGGGCCCTCCTTGGCTTTGGCCATCAATTGAGTGCGGGTGATTTTTTCAAGAAGAAAATCACCAATTTGAGGGGGCCAATCGTCGGATTTGAACAAGTTTGGTTTGCCCAAGGCGTCCAAAAGATCCTGCCGGGCGAGAATGGGTTGGCCATTTTCCATTTCGCAAATCCAGACCCAAAAAGTCGCGTAGGGAAAACCCAGGCCCAAACTTTTTTGAAAATCAGAAGTGGCTTCCAACCCGTGTCCCTGGGCATGCCGGATCAGTCCGCGAATGAAGTACGCATAGGGAAAATCCGGGTTTAGACGAAGGGACTGCTCGATTTGGTCGAGCGCATCGTTCAAGTCGCCCTTGAAATATAGGACATGCCCCAGGTTGTAATGGGCAGGGGCGTAGTTGGGATCAAGTTTGATAACCTCACGGAAATCGCTGAGAGCCGCATCGAGATTCCCCTTTTGTCCGTTCAGGCTGCCGCGCTGGTAATAGGCTTCCTTGTACTTCGAATCGAGTTGAATGGCCTGATCGTAGTTGGATATGGCCTCGTCCTGATTTTTTTGGAGTGCGTAGGCAAAGCCCCGATTATAATACGCGGGCGCGTATTTGGGATCGATTTTGATGGCGTTATTGAAAGCCTCGATGGCTGCATCCAATTCACCTTTAGCGCCGTTGGATATGCCGAAGTCGACGTAGGACTTCGCATCAGCGCCTGGTGCGGGAGCCGTTGGGGACGCTGGTTGCTGAGACCGTGCGGGATTCGTGAGCAGCGAAATTTCGAGGATACCGATGAACAGCCAATACTTCCAAGACGCCATTTGTAGCATGACTGACTTTATAGCTGTGTCTGACGGCCAAACAAGGATGACTTCCTTTTTCCTGCTTCTTTCGGATAACCTCCGGGGTGATGACGCATCCCGCCCGTCTGGTCCTGAACAAGGGCGTACGCCACCGTATCCTCACCGGACATCCTTGGGTTTTTGCCAGCGAAGTGGGCCGGGTCGAGGGGCAGCCCGAAGATGGCGGTACGGTCGAATTGCGTTCGGCGAAGGGCGACTGCCTCGGCAGCGCCATTTACAATAGCCGCTCCCAAATTGTGGCGCGACGTTATGCGAGAGAATTGATCGCGCTGGATGCCCGCTTGCTGGGCCAGCGGCTCGATGAAGCCCTGGCTTACCGCGAGTCGTTGGGGAAAACAATTCCCGGCATGGCCCGGCGTCTCGTCTGGTCGGAATCGGATCAACTGCCCGGTCTCGTGGTGGATCGATACGATGATGTGTCGATCCTGCAAACCCTGACTCTGGCCATGTCCAAACGCGAAGCGATCATTGCCGATCTTCTCCTCCAAAAGACCGGCTGCGGCGTCATCCTGACCCGCAACGATGCGCCGGTGCGTCAACTGGAGGGACTGCCGCTGGAGTGCAACGCTCTTCACGGGACCTATGAGGCTCCGACCCGCGTGCGGATTGCCGGAATCAATTATGATTTAAATCTTGGGTCGGGCCAGAAGACTGGTTTTTACCTCGATCAGGCGGAAAATTACGCGGTTGTCGCCGCCTGTGCGCGAGGTCGGCGCGTGCTCGATTGCTTCACCAACCAGGGCGCCTTCGCCCTCAGCGCCATGAAAGCGGGTGCCGTTTCATGCCGGGCCGTCGACCAGTCGGTCGAGGTGCTGCGTCAGGCCGAGGCGACGGCAAAGACGGAGAACCTTCAGGTGGATTGGCTTCAGGCCAACGTCTTCGATCTGTTGCGCCATTACGAACAACAACGCGAGACGTTCGATCTCATTGTCCTCGATCCGCCTTCCTTTACGAAGAGCAAGGGCAATAAGGAATCGGCTTTGCGCGGCTATCACGAATTGCATCTGCGCGCGTTGCGACTGCTTACCCGCGGTGGAATTCTGGCGACCTTTTCCTGTTCGCATCACGTGACGGCGGAGGACTGGGACGAATTATTGCAGCGGGCCTCGTCGGAAACAGGTTCGACATTGCGCCTTCGTCGTCGTCTCGGGCAAAGTTCCGATCATCCCGTACTAGTCAATGTGCCCGAAACCGAGTATCTACGCGGGTATGTTTTGGAAAAGGTCAATGGGTAGCCGTCCCGCGCGTGCGGGATGGACCTCCGCGCTCCTCGCGGCCGCGATGTCGTGCTGCGCTTTTGCGTTCTCAGCCTCGGCTCAAACCAATACGCCCTCCGCTTCGGTTCCCCACACGGCGGTTTCGACGGCTGCGCCGCCTTTCCATAAATTCAAGGCGGTTGACGCCGACAATCACACCATTCTTCTGAACCGGCCCGGTTTGATTACCCTGGTGCTCGGGACGAACGAGGATACCCAGGATGGCGCCCGTGCAGCGGGCCGGGCCATGTATCCCCTTCAGGGCAGGCCCGACTTTCAATTGATCGTCGTGGTCGATTTGCGCAATTCCATTGCGAGCTGGGTGCCTTCCGTGGTGCTTGCGCAGATGCGGTCCAATCTCGATCACGAGGCGATCGCCCTGAAGCCTTACTTTTTGAAAAACGGCAACAAGAGCAATCCTCGCAAATCGTCCTACGTCATCCCCGATTTTTCCGGCACGATCTGCCCGCAATTGGGCTGGACTGAGCCTTCAGACGATCTGCGCGGCATTCTTTTCGGAGCGGATGGGCGCGAGATCGAACGTTGGGACAAAATCGATGATGATATGACCAAGCTGCAAACCGGTGTTCGCGTTGCGATCCAGTCTCTGATCGATGCGGACAAGGCAAAGGCCGCGATGGTGGCCAAGACGCAGGGGACCAAGTTGATTCAGCCGTCGTCGGCGCATCCTCCGCTGCCCCCGCTCGCTCCGCAGCCCGCGCCGAATTAGGTGCCTGGAGGGTCAGACTCCTGTCCTGACCCATACCTCTGTCTTCATGCCTAGGTAGGCTCAATCCCCCGCGCCGGCTTTCGTCTTCCCCAACGGCTGGAGGCCGGCGCGGATGGCGGCGACTTCCACGAGTTCCGCCAGGCGGCGGCGCAAGCGCAGCCCGTGAACAAACCAGAGCAATGCCAGGAGGGAGACCGCTCCCAGAAGGTAAAAGGAAATGACGGGGCGTGCGGAAGTGCTGGGTAGCGTCAGCAGCGTGACAAGAGTGAAGGTGAGCAGGATGCCGCCGACCAGCGAGGAAAAGGTGCTGATGTTGAGAAAATTTCCCACACGGGTCAGGCGGCGTCCGCGCGGATAAATTTCGCTCATCGAGCGCAGGCGCAGATTCCACCAGCGGCTGGCGAAGACGTGCATGTCCCAGTTCGTCCAACCGGTATCGAGCGAGAATTTCCACCCTTCCTCGTCGAGCAACTTTTCCGTCGTGTGGAGCAGGTGCGAGCGTTCGAGGCCGGTCTCGCTCCAAAAAGCGAGGCTGCCGGAAGTGCGCCAGCTCACCGCGAGATGAGGGGCGTCCTCCTTCGTGGCGATGACGGCGGGGGGCGTCCGTTTGCCGCGCAGCCAGGTGAAGTAACGCGCCCAGGCTCGCCGCCACGGTTGCACGATGGCGAGATAAAGCAGCAGGAGTCGCGCCGGTATGCTGTCGAATTTGGTCTCGATCCGCGCCTGCGCCATGTAGCTCAGCCCGACGATCAGCGTCAGTCCGAACATGATGAGCGGAATCAGCCGCAGCCAGGCGAGGGGCATCGAGAGGAAAAAGATGAACAGGGTCACAGCCAGCCATTCAAGGCTGCTCAGGAGCGCCGCGAACGGCGAGTAACGCTTCGGATAAATGCATTGGAAGAGACCCGTGCCGAAGATCCCGTGGTAGATGATGGGGCGCGAGAAAAACGAATCCATCCGCACCTGCGAGTAGACGTTTCCGTGCCAGATGGCGGAGCCGGTTGGGCCGAAATATTGGAGATGCTTGTAGCGCAGCATCGCCTCGGCCTCGCCATAGCCGCTTTGCTGGCTGAAGTAGGTGCGGACCTCGAAACGGCGGTAATGCCAGACCACGGCGGCGGGGCTAAAGCCGATGACGTAACCACGCTGCATCAGCCGCCAGCAGACGTCGACGTCGTCGCCCGCCTTGCGGTATTCGGGATCGAAGCCGCCGATTTCGTCGAGCGCCCATTTGTGATAAGCCATGTTGCAGCCGGGCACGTGCTCGGCAATCGTGTCGGTCAAGAGCACGTGGCTGGGCGAGCCGGGCGCGGCGCCGACCGTCGCCTGTATCCAGTCGGTGGCAGGCGGAGAAATGTTCGGGCCGCCCACTGCGGCGAAATCGGCGGAGAGGAGCGAGTGGACGAGGAAGTAGAGCCAGTCGCGGTCCACCATGCAGTCCGAATCGGTGAAGGCTATGACCTCGCCCTTCGCCGCCGCAATGCCGGCGTTGCGGGCGGCGCTGAGTCCCTTGTTGACCTGCACGAAGTTGCGCACGTCGGGGAACTCTTTCATGATTTCCTGCGTGTTGTCTTTCGAGCCGTCGTCGATGAAGATGACCTCGTAGTTGGGATAGTGGAGGTTTTGAAGCGACTTCATGCAATCGCGCAGCGTGCGTGCGCCGTTGTAGGAACAGACCACGATCGAGACCATGGGAAAATCAACTTCAGGGACGAAACGCTGGTAAAGGGGACGCTCAGGATTTTTGAGGAGCGGTTGCAACGCGCGGTAGCTCGCTTTCGGTTTGCGCTCCGTTGTGACGATGCCAAAGGCCCAGTCGGTGACGTCGACGCCATCTGTGAACCACTCGTCCGTCCACGAAAAGATGAAGGTCCCCGCGAGGCCGTTTTCGAAGACGGTCGTGACGTGTTCGGTCAGCAGATGCGCCTGCTCCTCTTCCGGGTGGCGAATGGTGTCCATCCCAAATTCGCTGAGGATAAGCGGCTTGTCTCCGGCGAGATTTTGCAGCCGTCCGAGATAGCCGACGAGGTCCTTCCGGCGATGGAGATAGACGTTGTAGCTGTAGAAATCGACCTCGGTGGGCAGGAGGTATTCAGTCGGGGGAAAATTTGCGTAGGCGGCCAGGGCGACGGGATCGTTCTTCTTGACGATGTGCACCAGCGAGTTGAGGAATTCCTCCATGCGCCGCGCGCCATACCAGCGCACGAGGTCGGGAGGAATTTCATTGTCGATGAAAAAGCCGAGCATGGCTGGATGGCCCGCGTTGGCCATGGCGGCCTTGGCGACGTTCTGGCGGATCGTCTCGACCGCTTCCCGGTCGTCGAGAAAGAGGACGCGTTTGTGCCACGGGATGGTGACCATGACGCGCAGGCGATGTTTCTGCGCCAGATCGAGGAACCAGCGTGGCGGCGTGTGATAAATCCGGAGCACGTTGACGCCGAGTTCGCGCATCAGCCCGAAATCGAGCGCGACTTTTTCCGGCGCGGGGAGGTTCGGACCACCTTCGGTCGCAGGCCGAAAGGGGCCGTAGGTTACGCCCTGGAGGTAGAACTTGTTCTCGCCTTCAAAGAAAAACTTCGCCCGCACTTGCAGGCGGGGGAGATCAGTCGCAGCGACGGGCGCCACGGAAACGACATCATGCACCCGCGCAGTTTCCCTGAGGCGGGCATCTGCGGCAAGTCAGGAATATTATCGCGGAGCGTGATCATCTTCAGGTGTGGTCTTAAAATGGCTGGCCTCGTCGTTGCCTAAGCTTCAAAGTTCGTATCCTATGAAACGATCTCCCGCTGTCACGAAAGTCCCTGTTCTCAAGCAATTCGCCGGCCTTTGGACACTGACCCACCAGCCCTCCGCGGCCAAAGAATGGTCCCTTGAAGAAAAATTCGAGCAGGCGAAGAAGGCCGGGTTCGATGCGATGGGCGGTGGCGTCATGCCCGAAGTTGTGCCTCTCTGCGAGAAGTACGGAATGGGTTACGTCTGCTATCTCGACGGCAACCTGAAGTACGCCGAGAGACTCGAAGCGGCCCAGGCCGTCAAGCCCGCCCGCATCAATGTGCAGCTCTGCGATCACGACACACCGCCCAGTGAGGCCGTCAAAATCTGGATCAAGATGGAAGCCCGCGCGGAGAAAATGGGGCTGAACATCGACCTGGAAGTGCATCGCGATACCTGCACGGAAACGCCGGAAAAAGTTTATGAGATTGCCGCGCTTTACGAAAAGGCGACCGGCAAAAAACTTCGCTTCTGCTTTGATTTTTCCCACATCGCCGTTGTGAAGCACCTCTCGCCGCCTTACGCCGATCGGCTCCTTGTCCGGCCTGACCTCGTCCAGTTGTCGCGACAGGTCCACTTTCGGCCGTTCAACGGGAACCATTGCCAGGTCCCCGCGACCGACGGGAAAGGCAACGAGACGTCCGAATTCAAACATTACCTCGATTTTATCGATGCCTTCATGGCGTGCTGGCTGAAGGGGGCCAAGGGCGGCGAAATCCTCTATGCCTGTCCCGAGTTTGGGCCGATTTCCAGCGGCTACGGTATCAGCACGTTTCCCAACGTCTGGAAGGACGCGATTTTGCTGCGCGCAAAAACGGAGGCCCTTTGGAAGGCAAACCTCCGCAAGTGGAAGAAATAGCTCGTCTTATTTCTTGTTGCCGCGTCCCCTGAAGGTCAGTTCGGCGACGCCCGATTTGTCGAGATCCCCGAGGCCCTTCTCGATCATCAGTTGATATTGGGCGAGGGCCGCTTCGGCCAAAGGAAGCCGGATTCCGCTTTCCTTGGCCAGCGACACGGCAATGCCTGAATCCTTGGCTGCGTGGGCGGAGGAAAAATAACAGTCGTGCTCGCGATTTTGCATGTCGGCCCCGTCGGTTTCCAGAACGCGGGAGTTCGCGCCGGTTTGGGAAAAGATTTCGCGCAAGACGTTTAAGTCGATGCCGAGCGCATCGCCCAAAGCGAGCCCCTCGGCCAGACCCGCCGTATTGATATTCATCACCATGTTGACCAGCGCCTTCACCTGCGCCGCGCGGCCGGTCGCTCCGACATAACGGCGCGCGATGCTCAATGCTTCCAGTACCAGCCCGGCTTTTTCAACGATAGCGGCATCGCCTGCCAGGATCAGATAAAGCGTTCCCTGCCGCGCCTGCGTGATGCTTGAGGCCATGCAGGCTTCGATGGCCGCCGCGCCCGCGCGATGGGCCGCCGCTTCGACGTCAAGGTGAACCTGGGGGGAAACAGTGGCAAAATTGATGAAGGTGCGCCCCTTCCCGCCGGTGAGCAGGTTATCGCCGGGAGCGGTGTAAATATCCCGCATCGCCTTGTCGTCGGAAACAACGGTGAGGATGAAATCGGCTTTCGCAGTGATCTCGGCCAGTTTTTCCGCCGCGTGACACTTCAATTCTTTCGCCAATTCAGTGGCTGCTTCGCGACGCACGTCGTAGACGGCGGTTACTCGAAATCCCTGCTCAACCAGCCGCCGCGCCATGTTGGCACCCATCCGGCCCACGCCGACCAATGCGACTCTTGTTGTTGTTTTATCGCTCATATTTTCCGTATGGTTGAAATTTTTAATCCTGAAAAGGGAGAGGTCATATTCCTTTCCTGCCACTGTGGAGTCAAGACAGCCAAGCTGTTCCGTTGCCGTAGGGTGGCTATAGGAACGTTTTTTTGCCGAGGAGAAAATACATTTCGGCGGTGCCCAGGTGCTTGACGGGTTGCGGTCCGCGCGCCTGCCAGCGATAGTAGGGTCCCACTCGCGAATGGACCTCGGCGGAAACGTTGATCCGGCCCGGTTCGCCGCTTGATTCCATGCGGCTGGCAAAATTGACGGTGGCACCCCACACATCGTAGCTGAATTTTTGCTTTCCGATCACGCCCGCCACCAGAGGTCCTGCGTGGATGCCGATGCGAATGTTCCATCCGTCCGTCCCGGCTTGCGCCGAGAGCCGATGGGATATCTCGCAAATCTCGATGGCCGCGTCGCAGGCGGCTGTCACCGGGTCGTCATGCAACTCCGGCACGCCGGCCACGGCCATGTAGGAATCGCCGATGGTCTTGATTTTTTCCAGTCCGTGAGCGGCGATAATCCGGTCAAATTCCGTGAAGTAGGCGTCCAGACGGCGGATGACTTCGGCGGGAGCAAGGTGTTCGGTGGAATGGCTGAAGCCCTCGAAATCGGTGAAGATCACCGCGGCGTCCTTGAAATGGACCGGTTCGACAAAGCCGTTGCGTTTCAGTTCCAAGGCAACCTGTTCGGGAAGAATACCATTCAAAAGGCGCACGTTTTCCGCCAGCGCCGTCTTCAGGATGCCTTCGAAATATTCGTACATGGCCGTCTGGAAAGCGGCGCTTTGGGCCAGCACCACCTTGTCGGACTCCTTGCCTAATTCCGGCAGATTTTTGCGCACGACTTCGCGCAGCAACTCGCGCATGTTGCTTTCGGAATTGAGAAAAAACGAGACCGTGTAGCCCTGCTTCTCATAGTCGAACTGGTCGAACCTCTTCCTCGTCATGTCAAAAAACTGGTGCTGACTTTCCGCCGTCCCGTCACGGAGGTCCATGATCCTCGGCAGGAACATTTCGTTGTAGCCAAACAGACCGGAATCTTCGTATTCGAATTTTCCGTTGAGGTCGCACCATTTCTTGAAAATGTTATCGGCGGGCAGTTTTTCGTCCTTGCCGATGGCAAACTCATTCCGTAGGCGCTCAATCCACTTTTGCGTTATTTCGCGAATGGGAACTTCGGGATAATCCTCGAATACGATCGCATCCGGCTTGGCCATTTCCGCTTCCAGATGAAGGATGAAGTAGGTCGCAATCAAACGCGCAACGGCGGGTCTCACTGCCGTGGTGGGGGTGGGGACGGATGCGACGAGGGACATGGCTCGTGGATAAGTTACGAGGTGATCGGTACCTTGCCAAAGAAATCTTCGGGACCGGCCTCACGTCTCCGTTAGGGCATCAGAAGCTGATTTTGACACCGGCCTGCACGGACTGGGCGAAGTAGTGATCCTGGCCTGCCTCGGTCTGGTAGTCGGTGAAGAGCGTCACGTTTTGGGCAACATCGGCATTCAGTCCCACATCGACGAAGGCCGAGTCACGTTCAGTCTGGGTCGTCTGCACGGTGAAAGAACCGGCTCCAACTTGGTTGAACTGGCTGGTGATGCCGTCGCTGCCATCGAGAAATTCATGCTGCCAGGTGGCGCTGGCATGAGGAGTCAGGGAAACGGATCCCACGCGCAGGGCGTAACGCGCTTCCACGCCTAATTGACTGCGAAACGATTCGTCGCTTTCGCTCTGCACGTTGAGGGCGGTCGGACCGTCTTCGGAGAAGGAATTGATTCCGAGATTGACATATTGGACGCTGGCGATCGGGCCGTATTTGAAGTTTCCGCTTTTGAATTCATAACCACCGGTCAGGTTGCCGGTGTATTGGTTGCCCTGCGGCGCGCCATGGTTTGTGCCGGTGAGCGTTCCGATGGAGATATTGCGATCTTCCGTGTAGCTGTTGTAGCCGTAGGAGAAGAGGCCGTTGCCGTACCAGCCGCCGTCGACGTAGCTGGCATAGATGCCGGGCGAATAGGTATCGACCGTGGCGGTGCTGCCATTTTCATCGAGATCTGCATCGGTGTGGCCGTAGGCCAAAAGGGCGCCGAGCGTCCAGTGGTTGTCGATGCGGTAATCGGCGCCGAGCATGACGGAGCCGGTGGTATAGTCCTGATGGGCCAGGTCCTGATCGTGGCTGAGGTCGGCAAGGATCACATTGCCGGAAATAAAGGTGCTCCACGGATCGGCCGGTTCCGTGGCGGCAGGTTTCATTTGTTTCGTGTCCTTCATCTCGACGCCGCCCAGAACGGAGTCGGTCGTATCGCTGAGCAAGCCGGGAGTGGCGGAGGGATTCCAGGCCAGAAGACGGCTGTTGATTTGCGAAAGGAGGGGCGAGAGGGTCGAATCGGTGATGGTGAGCTCGCTGCCATCGAAGCCGGTCAAGCCGTCGCGCAGATTGGCCAGGTGGTTGGTGACGTCCTGGCTGGTGAAGGTGGCATTATCGAAGGCGATATGGCGAAACACCTGCAGCGATTGGGGCGAGAGCTGGTCCAAGGCGGCGCCGAGAGAGTTGGGGTTGCCGGCGAGGCCGGTCAGGCCCGTGACCAACGTGGCGAAGTTGCCGCTCGCCGTACCGTCATGGGCATCAATATATGTGGCGACTGAAGACTGATTGGGTGTCAGACCGGGAATGGCGCCGAAGATGGGAGTAAGCTCGGTGAGATAAATATCGTCAAGAAAGAGACCTGAAGGCGCGTTGCCATTGACCGTATTATAAGTCACAAAACTGAGCGTATTTGTGCCCGCACCCACGTTGATGGTGACCGTCTGATAAGGCAGGCCCCAGACGAAAAAACCATTGTTCATGACGGTCTGCCCGGGTGTGCTGGTATCCGCGAGAATATGAAAAACCCCGTTGAGAACGTAGCCTGTCTCGTCGTAGCCATCACCGGGGGCTTCTCTCGAATTATAGGCATAGGAGAAGGTGACCGTGCCGTTGCCTGCCGAGGTAAACGTCTGCTGGATTGCCTCGCCATTGAAGGCGGCTCCGTTCGTGCTTGGCGGTAGAGTCGTGCCTAAAAACGTATCGAGCACCGAAGCAGTCACGGAGTTTCCATTGGCATACACGCCTGAGCCGGGGTTGCCGGTGGAATTGATCAGCGCCTCATAAGTGCCATCTACGGGAGTCGGCGGTCCGGTGGAAATACTGGGTATGCCCGCCACCTGCCAATCGGTGAAGTCGTCCGTTTCAAATGAGCCGTTCTGGATGGTTTGAGCCGATGCGGCTCGAATCATGAATAGGGCAAGGAGAGCGGGGATCAGTAAGCGGTTCATTCGAGGGCATACCCTGTGGCTTTATTTAACCGGGATCAAGGCAAAGTTTATGAGTTTTCCAAGTCACTCGAACTGCTCTGTCGCAGGGAATGCGACGGCTGCTACCGATACTGAAAATCAGAAGCTGATTTTGACACCCGCCTGCACGGACTGGGAGAAGTAGTTGTCTTCTCCCGCCTCGGTCTGATAGTCGGTGAAGAGCGTCACGTTCTCGGCGACATCGGCATTCACCCCCACATCGATCAGGGCCGAGTCGCGGTCAGGCTGGACCGTCTGTACGGTGAAGGAACCGGCTCCGATCTGGTTGAACTGGCTGGTGATACCGTTGCTGTTATCGAGAAACTCATGCTGCCAGGTGGCGCTGGCGTGGGGTGTAAGCCAAACGGAGCCCGTCCGCACGACATAACGCGCTTCCATGCCCAACTGGCTGCGGAACGATTCGTCGCTCTCGCTCTGCACATTGAGGGCGGTCGGGCCGTCTTCGGTGAAGGAGTTGATTCCGAGATTGACGTATTGGACGCCGGCAATCGGACCGTATTTGAAGTCGCCGCTCCGAAACTCATAACCGCCGACCAGGCTGCCGGTGTATTGGTTGCCGTCCGGCGCGCCATAGTTCGTGCCGGTGAAATCACCGATGGAGATATTGCGATTTTCCGTATAGCTGTTGAAGCCGTAGGTGAAGAGGGCGTTGCCGTACCAGCCGCCATCGACGTAGCTGCCATAAACTCCGGTCGAATAGGTATCCACGGTGGCGGTGCTGCCGATGTCGTCGAGATTGGCGTCCGTGTGGCTGTAGGCCAAAAGGCCGCCCACCGTCCAGTGGTCATCCAGGCGGTAATCGGTGCCGAGCAAGACGGAGCCCGTGGTATAATCTTCGTGGGCCAGATCTTGATCGTGGCTGAGATCGGCGAGAGTCACGTCGCCGACGATGAAGGTGCTCCAGGGATCGGGTGGTGCCGAGGCGGTCACGGGTTGCATCTCCTTCGGGTCCTGCATTTCCTTCGGATCCCGCATCTCTTTCATATCCCGGAGACGATTGTTGATCTGCGAAGCTCCGGGCGTAAGGGTCTGGTCGGTGACGTTAAGTTGGCTGGGATCGAAGCCAGTCAAGCCGTCGCGCAGATTGGCCAGGTGGTTGGTGACGTCGAGGGTGGTGAAGGTGGCATTATCAAAGGCGATATTGCGAAATATCTGCAGCGATTGGGGCGAGAGTTGATCGAGTTCGCTGCCGAGTTCGCTGACAGTCGCGGCCCCGGTCAGTTCCGCAACTAACGCGGCGAAGTTGCCGCCGACCGTGCCATTGTAAGTATCGATATAGTTGGCAACCGCGGTCTGGTTCGGCGTCAGACCGGGAGTGGTGCCAAAGAGCGGAGTGAGAACAATGTCGTCGAGAAAGAGGCCTGAAGGTGAATCGGGATCACCCGTATTATAAGCGACAAAACTAAGCGTATTGCTACCCGGCCCCACGAGTATGCTGGCCTTGGTATAAGGCAGAAACCAGACAAAGAACCCCGAGGCCATGCCCTGGTTGGCCTTTTGCAGGGCGCTATCCGTAGTGGTGTCCGCGAGAAGATGGTAGGTCCCATTCAGAACGTAGCCTGTTCCATCGGCGCCATCGGGGGGGACATTATTGATTGGGTCACCCGGGGTTTCTCTCGATTGATACGAATAGTAGAAGGAAACCCTGGCGCTGCCGAGAGTCGTAAATGTTTGCTGGATGGCCTCACCATCGAAGGCGGCATTTCCGTTCTCGCTTGGTGGCAGAGTCGTGCCCAAAAACGTATCGAGCACCGAAGCAGACACGGCGTTTCCAATGTTATACACGCCTGAGCCGGGGTTGCCTGTGGAATTGATCAGAGCCTGATTGGTGCCAGGTACGGGAATCACCGGCCCATCGTTTGGCGCCCCAGGCCCAAAGGAGATACTCGGTTCACCCGCGTTCGACCAACCGACAATTGTCCCGGTAGGTGAAGGGATGGGAGTGGCTGTAAATGTGCCGTTAACAATGGTCTGAGCTGAAGCCGCTTGAGCAATGAAGATCGCAAACACAACCAAGCTAAAAGCGGGCAATTCTTTCATTACTAGGCACATTCTGTCGCTTTATTGTGCCCGTATCAAGCTTTCGTTATTGGCCCGCTTCGGTAGAAGGGGGTGACAAAATCCATGTTACGCTTTGTTTCAGGCGGATTAAAAAGTCGTCGCTGGCTCCGTTGTAATCATGTAGAGCAGGAAACCCAAACGCTTTATGTGCGGCTGTTAAAGAACTCAACCAATTTTTTGAACCGAGAAGATCCAGATTGCCATCCCATTGAACGACGCGCAGGCCATTGAGCCGGTAGGCAAAGTCTTCCATGGCAAAGGTTCCATTTCCCGTGGGTGGCACATTCCACCTGTCTGCATCGCGAACGCCATAGCGACCACGACTTCCGGGTGAAATCAACAAAAGTCCCACTAAACCGGTGGGAGGATGAGGCCCACCCGCCGCGGGAACGGCCTGCTCAGCACCCATCGACCAGCCACCGAGAATCAAAGGAGGTGGATGGTCTCCAAAGCGGGAAAAGCAGTTCTGCGCAATGGTGTTCATATCCGTTTGTAAAATATCGAGATCATAATCGGTTCTGGAGTAACCATAATAATCAAGGGAGATCATTTCATATCCATCAGCTTGCAGGGCCTTGCAAACGCGATCCTCCCAACCGCTCAAACCGCCATCGCCCGAACCAAAAATGATGACGGCTTTCGGGTGCGCCGCGAATTCAGCCTGTCCAGGCATGTAGCGGTAGAGGATAAAATCACCCCGTTTCAGCCGGAGGACCCATTCCACGCTATTCGGTTGAGGCTGCGGGACGACGGCCCGGCTCATGATGGGAGAGGGCGTTGAGATTTCCACGTAAAGGTAAAAAATAAGGAACCCCGTGATGAGGAGAATTTCGCTCCACAGAAACAGTCTGCCGACCCATGCCTCCCGTTTCTCGACGTCTGGTAATCTCATGGCAAGCTCTGAAAAATAGCCGGGTATCATTGAAAAGAAAGGAGTTTGCACCCGCCCTGCGCAGTAACACGGAATTTCATTTTCCTAAGCATTCGATCTGCTAGCTTGGTTCGGTGCGTCTCCATCCCATCCTCTTGTTCCTGCTTCTAGGCCTTAGTCCCGCAGCAGCCCAGTCCTCATCCGCAACCAACGCTCCGACTCCGCCCCGCGCGTTGCCGGTCAACCCGGCGGATCTGAACGCCGCTCAAGTACCCATGGCGGTGCCCGGCGGAGTGAACGTCCATTGGTATGGTCACGGATTTATTTATCTGACGTCTTCCGTTGGAATCAGGGCGGCGATCGACCCGTTCGGCCCGGAAACGGTCCATTACAAATTTCCGGATCACCTGGTGGCCGATTTCGTTCTCGTCTCCCACGAAGCGGAGGATCACAGCGCGGCGGATATGATCTTTGGCAATCCGCAGAAGTTTCGCAGTGTCATGGCCGTCGGGTTGAATCGGGCCAATGGCATACCCTTTTACGGCGTTGGCTTGCAAAAGGATCCCTCGGGCGAGGGCGGCGCCAATACGGCTTTCACTCTGAGCTTTGACGGCGTGAAATTTTGCTATCTCGGTCAGGTCAATCTGCCGCTTTTGGCCGAGGAAAAGGAGGAACTGGGACATGCGGACGTCGTGTTTCTGCCGGTGGGGTTGCAGACACTTTCGGTTGGTGACTTCAATGAGATCGTGAAGGATCTTGGGGCGACGATTGTCATCCCCATCAACTATAAGACGGACTTGTCGGGCATCGTGCCTCTCCGCACGCTGGATGAATATCTGTCGGCGACGAAATTTCCGGTGCGCAAATTCGATTCGGATGAAATCGTGGTCAGCCGAAGCATGCTTCCGACTGAACCCACGCTCTATATCCTAAAATCTCCGATGGAAGCCGCGCCCGAGCCTCCGCCTGAACCCATGTCCCAATGAAAATTCTTCTGCTCGGATCAGGAGGACGCGAACACGCCCTGGCCTGGCGACTGAAACAGGACGATCCCGGCCTCCAACTTTTCACCGCGCCGGGTAATGCCGGGACTGGACAACTCGGCACGAATCTTCCTCTCAGCGCTACCGATCTCGACGGCCTCGTCGCGTGGGCACTCCGGGAAAAGCCGGACTTGACCATTGTCGGCCCGGAAGCGCCGCTTTGCGCCGGTGTGGTGGATCGGTTTGAGAAAGCCGGTCTGCCGATCTTCGGCCCGAACGCCGCCGCCGCGCGGTTGGAAGGGAGCAAAGTCTACACGAAGAATTTTCTGCTTAAGCATGGCTTGCCGACTGCACCTGGGAAATGTTTCAGCGACTCGCTCTTGGCCTACACCTACAGCCAGAAGCACAATGTTTATCCGCAGGTCTTGAAGGCTGACGGCCTCGCTGCCGGGAAGGGGGTCATCATCGCGCAAACGCCGATCGAGGCGGCGCAGACCATTCATCGCATCATGGATGCGCGTATCTTTGGCGAAGCGGGACGCGAGATGGTTATCGAGGAATTCTCCGCCGGGCGCGAAATGTCGATCCATGTGCTGACCGACGGTATTTCCCATTTTATCCTGCCGATTGCGCAGGACCACAAAAAGCTGGGGGAAGGGGATTCCGGCCCAAACACGGGCGGGATGGGCGCGTATGCCCCGGCGCCTTTTGCGACGGCGGAGTTGCAGGCGCAGATTTCCGTGCAGGTCGTCGAACCGGTCCTGGCCGCGCTGCGCCAGGAAGGAATTGATTTTCGCGGCATCCTTTACATCGGCATTATCTGGACGAAGGAGGGCCCGAGCATTCTCGAATTCAACGTGCGCGGCGGCGACCCCGAAACGCAGGTGCTTTTGCCGTTGATCGATACGCCGCTGGCCGAAATTTTCCAGGCGGTGAGGGAACAGCGGCTCGGCAAGCTGGAAATCCGGTTGAATTCCAAACATGCGGTGACGGTCGTGCTGGCCGCCGCCGGTTATCCCGGAACGCCCGAAACGGGCGTGCCGATTGAGGGGCTCGATGTCGAATTGCCGGGCACGGGGGTTTTCCACGCCGGGACCAAACAAGAGGGCAAGCATGTGGTGACGAACGGTGGCCGGGTGCTCAGCGTGACCGCCTGGGGCGCCGATCTGGCCTCCGCCCGGCAATTGGCCTACCAGCGCGTGACGAAAATTCATTTTGCGGGAAGTCAGTACCGGCGCGATATTGCCGCTCGACTGACCTTGGAATGAATATCCTTAGATTCACCTTATTAAGCTTGTGCCTTTTGACCGGCCCGGTTCTTCGGGCCGATCCGCCTGCTTTATCGCTTCCCGGCGCCACCGATCCGTTGGCCGAAGTATTGCCAATTCTTCAGGCGAAGTACGTTGATTTTAAGGCACTTAACTATAAGCCGGGTGATCATCTGACCGATCTGATCGCCCGCTCCAACGGCGAAATCAGTCTCAGTGCTCCGGAGATCGCTTCCACGCCCATTCCGATCATGACGGCGACCCTGCCGGATAACATTATCTACTGGCGGCTGGCCTCCTTCACGCTGCCGCCGGGAAAAACCTGGCCCGATTTTGCGGCTCAACTGCAACAGGCCAGCGGAACCGCACCGGGAATCATCCTCGACCTTCGCAGCAATACGACGCCGGACGATTATGAAGGCGCGGAGCAGGTCATGGGGTTCTTTGCCCCACAAGACACCGCTTTAGCCAAATATGATGCCATTGGCGCGGGTCACGAAATCAGGATTACGGATCGCCCCGTCCGGCTGCCGATGGTTGTGTTGACCAATAAACAAACGACAGGCGCAGCGGAGGCGCTGGCTGCGTTCCTGAAAGCCGATGGCGCTCTCGTGGTGGGCCGGGAGACAAGCGGTTGGGCTGCGGTCTTTGCTGAGCAAAAACTCTTCACAGGTCAGATTTTGCGATTTGCCGTGGAGGCGATCACCCTGACCGATGGCACTCCGCTTTTTGGGCATCCGGTTGTTCCCGACATCAGCCCGGCAGTCGATGATCACGCCGAGAAGGCCGCGCTGACGCTGATCAAGGACAACCAGATCCTCGACGTGATCGGGGAGTCGCCTGAGCGCCATCGGATGAGCGAAGCTTCCCTGGTCCAGGGACAGGACCCCGAATGGGACGATTATCTGGCTTCGCTGGAGAGAAGGTCGGTTCTCCTGAGCCTTCCGGTCATTCATGACGTGGTCCTGATCAGCGCGCTCGACAGTCTCAAGGCCATCCGGCTTTCCCAACGACCCTCCCCACCGGCCCAAGCCACGGCGGACGCCGCGCCTTCCGTTTCCACATCCGTCCAGTAAAAAAAGCTCGCATGGCTATTGGACTTAGGTTCTATCTTCTCTCCCCCCACTCCGCATGAGAAACGTCCTTTTTGTCTGTACCGGCAATATCTGTCGCAGCCCGATGGCGCAGGGACTCTTTGCCGATTTGGTCCGGGGACGGCGCGACATTGAGGTCACTTCGGCCGGCATTGGCGCGGTGGGAGGCCAGCCGCCCAGCCCTTATTCCGTCGATGTCATGAACGAACTCAGCCTCGACATCAAAAATATCCGGAGCAAACCGCTGATGGCGGAACTGGTGCGCAAAGCTGATTTTATTTTCGTCATGACTTACGGGCATCTCGATTCGATGCTGCTTCTTTTTCCCTCGGCGGCGGAAAAGACCTTTCTGCTGCGCGAATTTGAGACCGATCTGCCGGTGATGGAGCGCGAAGTCTCCGATCCCATCGGCCAGTCGAGGGAAACCTACCGCGAATGCCGCGACCAGATCCGGGCCGCGCTGCCGCGCCTGCTCGATCTGGTTCTGCGTTCGACTCACGATGAAACGCGTGTGACCGCCCTGAAAAAAGTGGCCCTCGCGGCTGATGGAGATGGCACCGAACTCAAGGAGCAGGTCCGCTCCTGGCTCGACCAGAACGGTTATCCGTTCGAAGACGTGGGCGGGTGCACCTCGGAAGAAATCGCCACGCGGGTCGCTCGGGCCGTCTCCCTGGGGCAGGCCGACAGCGGAATTGTCATCGACCGCACCGGCTTTGGCCTGAGCATGGCCGCCAATAAGATTTCCGGCGTCCGGGCCGTCCTGGCCCATAATGTTGAAATGGCGCGCTTGAGCCGCGAGCAACATGATGCCAATGTACTTTGTATCGCTTCGCAGGAAATCCGCGGCAAACGCCTCAAGGAAATCCTCGATGCCTGGATCAACACCGCTTATATCGGTGAGCGCCACGAAAGCCCGATGCCCGCTATGGAACCCAACTCTCAATCAAAACCAGTCCCAACGCCCGCCCCCATTCCCACGCACAAGCCGAACCTCTCGGAGGCCGACCCCGATATTTTTCGCGCAATACAGAACGAGTACGACCGCGAGCGTGACAACATCGAGTTGATCGCGTCGGAGAATTTCACCAGCCGCGCCGTGATGGAAGCGCAGGGATCGTGTCTCACCAACAAATACGCCGAGGGTTATCCGAAGAAGCGCTGGTACGGCGGTTGCGAATACGTCGATATCGTCGAGGACTTGGCGATCGAGCGCGCGAAGAAGCTTTTCGGGGCCGACCACGTCAATGTGCAGCCTCATTCCGGATCGCAGGCGAATGCCGCCGTCTATTTCGCGATGCTTCAGCCCGGCGACCTGATCCTGACCATGGACCTGTCGCACGGCGGCCATCTCACTCACGGCCACAAGATGAATTTTTCGGGCCGCTTCTACCGCGTCGTCCACTACGGGGTGAGCAAGGAAACCGAGACCATCGACTATGACGCGCTCGAAATCCAGGCGAGGGAAACCCGCCCGAAGATGATCACGGCGGGGGCCTCGGCTTATTCGCGCATTATCGATTTCCCGCGCCTGCGCCGCATCGCGGATTCGGTCGGCGCGTACCTCTTCATCGACATGGCGCATATTGCGGGACTCGTCGCGGCGGGCGTTCACCCGTCGCCGATTCCCCATGCTGATTTCGTCACGACCACCACGCACAAAACCCTGCGCGGTCCGCGCGGCGGCCTGGTTTTCTGCAAGGAAAAGTTCGCGAAGGAAATCGACTCGCAGGTGTTTCCCGGCGTGCAGGGCGGCCCGCTCATGCATGTCATCGCGGCCAAGGCGGTCGCGCTCGGCGAGGCGCTCCGGCCCGAATTCAAGGCCTACCAGCAGCAGGTCGTCCGCAACGCCAAGGCGCTTTGCGAGGGCATGAAGAAAAATGGCTTCCGCATCGTCTCGGGCACCACGGATAACCATCTCATGCTCGTCGATCTCCAGCCGAAGAACATCACCGGCAAGGAAGTGTCGGAAGTGCTCGACCAAGCCGGCATTACGGTGAACAAGAACGCGATTCCGTTCGACACGCAAAGCCCCTTCAAGGCCGGAGGCATCCGCCTCGGCACGCCCGCCGTCACGACGCGCGGTATGAAAGAGGACGAGATGTTCGATATCGCGAACCTCATCGAGGAAGCCATCGAGCACCGCACCGACGCCGACAAAATCAACGCCATCCGCGACCACGTCCGCAAAATCACCGCCCGCTTCCCGCTGCCGTTTTGACGGAATTACTTCACCCCGCCGCCGAGGAGATGGAGCACCGCCATGCGGATGGCGAGGCCGTTCTGCACCTGATCGAGGACGGTCGAGTTGGGGCCGTCGGCGAGTTCGCTGGCAATTTCGACGCCGCGATTGATTGGGCCGGGATGCATGATGAGCACGTCGGGCTTGCACTTCTTGAAGCGCTCCATGTTCAGGCCAAAAAGCGAAACGTACTCGCCCACGGAGGGGAAGAAGCTCCGCTGTTGTCGCTCGTGCTGGATGCGCAAGAGCATGATGACGTCGGCGTCGGGCAGCACCGAATCGAGGTCGTGCGCGACTGTCACACCGAGTTCGGAAATGATTTCCGGCACCAGCGTGGTCGGCCCGACCAACGTTACGCGCGCGCCGAGCTTGGTCAGCGCCCAGACATTGGAACGCGCCACGCGGCTGAAGAGGATGTCGCCGCAGATTACCACGTGGAGGTCCTTCCACTCGCGCTTGTCGCCGAGCCTTTCGCGCATGGTGAACGCGTCGAGCAGCGCCTGGGTCGGGTGCTCGTGCGCGCCGTCGCCGGCGTTGATAATATGGGCCTTGAGCCGTTCGGCCAGGAATTGCGGCGCGCCCGCGGCGGAATGGCGCAGGATGACGAAGTCGGCCTTCATCGCTTCGAGCACCTGGCCGGTGTCCTTGAGCGTTTCGCCCTTGCGAAAGGAACTCGAGGCGCTGTCGATGGAAACCACGTCGGCGTCGAGGCGCGTCGCGGCCAGTTCAAACGAGGTGCGCGTCCGCGTGCTCGGCTCGACGAAGAGATTCACCACCGTGCGGCCCTCGAGCGAGGACGATTTCTTCACGCGCCGCGCTAGCAAATCCTTGAAGGTGCGTCCGGTGTTGAGGATCAATTCGATCTCGGCCCGGTCCAATTCCCGGATGGTGAGGAGGTCCTTGCGCGTCCAGGCGGTGCTCATTAAAAGGCGAGTCTAGCGTGATTTCCCCAGAGAGACACTATTTTTTGTGATTCCTGTAGCGGCGGTCTATGACCGCCGAGGATGAGATAGAACGTATGGCCAACCCATCGGCGGTCATAGACCGCCGCTACAGACGAAGGCTCTCCGCCACGGCTTTGGCGAAATAGGTGAGGATGATGTCGGCCCCGGCGCGCTTGATGGCGAGGAGCGACTCGTCGCGCGCTTTTTCCAGATCGAGCCAGCCTGCTTTGGCTGCGGCGTGAATCTGTGCGTATTCGCCCGAGACCTGGTAGGCCGCGACCGGCAGCGTCGTGCCGGACTTGACGGCGGAAATGACATCGAGATAAAGCCCGGCCGGTTTGACCATGAGAACGTCGGCGCCCTGGTCTTCGTCGAGTCGCGCTTCGAGGAGAGCTTCGCGCAGGTTCGCCGGGTCGAGCTGATACGTGCTCTTGTCGAGCGCGGGCGTGCCCTTTTTCGTGGCGCTGCCGACCGCGTCGCGGAATGGCCCGTAATAGGCCGAGGCGAATTTCACGGCGTAAGCGAGGATCGATGTTTGCGTGAAGCCTTCGCGGTCGAGCTCGTCGCGGATCGCGCCGATGCGCCCGTCCATCATGTCCGAGGGCGCGACGATGTCGGTTCCGGCGGCGGCGAGCTGCGTGGCGTAGTGGGTGAGGATATGGACCGTCTCGTCGTTGGCGACGTCGCCCGTGACCGGATCGAGCACGCCATCGTGCCCGTGGTCGGTGTAGGGATCGAGCGCGACATCCGCGACGATGAGCGTGTCGGGGATTTCCGTTTTGATCTGGCGGATCACGGCGAAGAACCAGTTCTTGTCGGCCACGGCGTATTTGCCGCGCGCGTCCTTCAGCGCGGGATCAATCTGCGGAAAGAGCGCCACCGCGCGAATGCCCAGTGCGGCCAGGCGCGTCACTTCCGCGAGTAGGTTGCGGACGTTCAGGCGCTCGATGCCCGGCATACTGGGGATTTCCTCCGGGCCGCCATGGCCGTCCTTCACGAAGAGCGGCTGGATCAGATCGTCGGCATGGACGCGGGTCTCGCGCACCAGCGCGCGGATGGCGGCGTTTTGGCGATTGCGGCGGGGACGACGGATCAGGTCGAGCGGCGGGGTATAGGCGGAGTTGATCATGAAATTTTAGGTTAAAGCAACGCCGTTTGTTCGAGCCGCACGGCTTCCAGTGACGGCAGGCCTCCGATCAGTTTCTGGTGTTGGAGATAAACCTGCCGGTCGGTCAGGCAGGCGAGGTAATCGCAGGTCGCGCGGTGCTCGCCGTCGTTTTTGACCCGCATGGTGAATTGCGGGCTGAGCAAATGGGGATGGCCGGCGAGCAGTTCGAAAAGCTGGACGAGGCAATCGACCGAGCGGCGGCGCACGGCGGTGAGGGACGGGTGATGATAAAACCGGCTGTAGAGAAAATTGAGCAGTTCCCTGGCGCGGGTCGCCATTTCGGGTGAGAAGGTGATCATCGCGGGCAGGCGGCGCACGTCGTCGCTGCTCTGCGGCTCACGGCCCCTGATCGTGTGGCTGGAGTGGTCGATGACGTCCTCGACCAGGCGGCCCAACAGCGTTCGCAGCACATAATAGCGGCCCCGCTCCGGCTCCAGGTGAGGATAGGGGGCGAGCGCACGTTCGCGCGTATCGCGCCATAATTCGAGGTTATTCAGCTCGTGCTCGTTGATCAGGCCCGATTCGAGGCCGTCATCGAGATCGTGGCAGATGTAGGCGATCTGGTCGGAAAGATCGACCGCCTGCGCTTCGAGCGACGGCTGGACAAAGCCCTCGATGAGGCTGTCCGGCACGTAGGGCTTGTGCAGGCCCTCGCGCACTTCCCAGGTCAGGTTGAGCCCGTTGAACTCGGGATACTTCAACTCGAGCTCCTCCACCACGCGCAGGCTTTGGACGTTGTGGCGGAAACCGCCATGCGCGGTCATCAGCCGGTCAAGCGTCTCCTCGCCCAGATGACCGAAGGGGGGATGACCGAGATCGTGCGCCAGGGCGATTGCTTCTGCCAGATCCTCGTTGAGGCCGAGCGAGCGCGCCAGCGTCCGCGCGATGCAGGAAACCTCAATGGTATGGGTCATCCGCGTGCGGTAATGATCGCCCGTGCCGTTGAGAAAGACCTGGGTCTTGTATTCGAGCCGGCGGAAGGAACGGCTGTGGACGATCCGGTCGCGATCGCGCTGAAAGTCGAGGCGGAAGCGGTGCTGGTCCTCCGGATGAATGCGGCCCCGGGACGTGGAACTGTTCTGCGCATAGGGCGCGAGGTGGCGTGCCTCACTCTTCTCCAAATCATAACGGCGTCGCGGCATGACACCAACTTGTCATCTTACGACTTGCGATTCAACATGCTTATTTAGCGACAACCAACTCTTTGAGGGCTTCATCAAGTTCGATGACGTCTCCGCGCGCGATCTCAGCCATGCCTTGGGCGAAGCTTTCCGGAATGTCAGCCTCCAATAAATGGCGGGTATGCTCCAGAACCTGCCAGCGATCCTTTGGCGGCAGGGCTTCAATCTGATGCAGAATTTCAGTGATACTCACGAGGAAAAGCTAAGCCGATTGGCAATAAAAAACAAGTGGGATCACAGGAGTCGCGTCTCTTACCGCCCGCGATTCAACTGAATCGTTAAACTAAAGTAAGAAGATAAGTGGTGACACAATTCTGATTTCCATTCGGCGGTAACCTGCTAAGTCGTCACGATGGACTCCGCTGTAAGCTTTCTTCAAATCCTGATCCTTGGACTTGTGCAGGGGGCGGCGGAACTGCTGCCGGTTTCCAGCTCGGCTCACGTCATTGTGGCGGAGAAGTTGATGGGGCTCAATCCTTCCAGCCCGGAAATGACTTTTCTACTGGTGATGCTGCATACCGGGACGATGTTTGCCGTGATTGTCTATTTCTGGAACTCGTGGCTCGACCACTATTGCAGCGATGCCTCAAGGCTTGGAGCTGCGGTCAAGAACATCGCGGCGGCCACAGTAATCACCGTCATCGTGGGGTTCATTTTAAAGTTGATCATTGAGAAGGTTTTCATGCATGGCCAGGCCAAGGCGGAGGTTGAGGAGCTTTTTTCGAATCTTCCTCTGATCGGCGGCGCGTTGCTGACCGCGGGCCTGTTGATTATTTACTCGGGATCGAGCGAGGAGAAGCGGCCCGGCACCAGCAGCATCGACGTCATGAGCGCTTCTGTCATCGGTGCGGTGCAGGGACTTTGCCTCCCTTTTCGCGGTTTTTCCCGCTCGGGAGGCACGATCTCGGCTGGGCTGTTGCTCGACATTGAGAGACGGCAGATCGAGGAATTCAGCTTCGCGCTGGCGGTGGTGCTGACGCCCATTGTCGTGGTGATGGAGTTGTGGCGTCTGATTAAAGCGCATCCGGAAATCACCCACGGTCCGGCGCTGGTGAAGCTTTTGACGCCGGGACTGGCGGGCATGGTTTGCAGTTTTGTGGCGGGATACCTGGCACTGAAGCTTTTGTCGCGGCTGCTCGAAGCGGGCCGCTGGAAATATTTTGGCTATTACTGTCTGGTCGCGTCGGCGGTGGTTTTCGGTCTGGCCTACGAGGAATCAGCAAAGGCAGATCTCCAGCCGGTGTCGACGATCGACATGATCCCGCCCGCGCCGCTGCCGGCCTCGACTCCGGTACCGGAAACCAACACTATTCCCGCTACGAATGCTGCGAACGCCGTGCCCGTAGCGCCCGCCACGAATGTTGCGCCTGTCGCACCGGCGACGAACGCCGCTCCTTAGAACCGTCTCTGGCGAATGTTTCAGCTAATCAAAACTGATCCGGGCAGCCGGGCGCGGCGCGGGCGCCTGACGACAAGTCACGGCGCGATCGAGACGCCGCAGTACATGCCGGTCGGAACGCAGGCGTCGGTGAAGGCCGTCGCTCCGCGCGATCTCGACGCGATGAACACGCAGATCATCCTCGCCAATACCTATCATCTTTTTCTGCGACCCGGACTCGAAGTCTTTCGCGAATTCGGCGGTCTGCACCGGTTTATGAATTGGCACAAGCCAATCCTGACCGACAGCGGCGGATTTCAGGTCTTTAGCCTGGCCAAGCTGCGGCAGATCACGGACGAGGGGGTCGAGTTCCGTTCGCACCTGGACGGGAGCAAGTTTTTTCTCGGGCCGAAGGAGTCGATTTCGATTCAGCACGCGCTGGGCGCGGACATCATCATGGCCTTCGACGAGTGTCCGCCCTGGCCGTGCGAAGAGGCGACCGTTGCCGCCGCCGTCAAGCGGACGATTACCTGGGCCCGCTCTTCGCTCGACCATCATCTGCATCTGATTGCCACGCATGAGCTGCGTCCCACGCTGGAACAGGCGCTCTTCGGAATCGTGCAGGGGAGCGGCTATCCTCATCTGCGCGAGGAATGCGCCTGTGCGCTGACGGCGATGGATTTCGACGGCTATGCCATCGGCGGCGTGAGTGTGGGCGAACCGGAGGAGGAAATGTACAAGGCCGTTGATTCGACCGTGCCCCATTTGCCGGAGCGGAAGGTCCGGTATGCCATGGGCCTCGGCCAGCCGCATCAGATGGTGGAACTAGTCGCACGCGGGGTTGATATTTTCGATTGCGTCCTGCCGACCCGGGTGGCGCGCCACGCCACGGTCTACACGCGCACCGGCACGCTGAACCTGCGCGGGGCCCAGTACCGGCTCGACGGCGCGCCTCTGGAACCGGGTTGCGGCTGTTATGCTTGTCAAAACTTTACGCGTGCCTATATTCGGCATCTATTCAAAGCGGGTGAAATCCTCGCACTGGTTCTGGTCAGCCTGCATAATTTGCATTTTTACCTGGAACTGATGCGCGACATCCGAGACGCGCTCGATTGCGATACGTTCGGGACGTTTCGCGAGAATTTCCACCGCACTTATCAAACCACCAAAGAAACCGTTTAATGTCTTCGTCTTCAATTACCCTCTTTTTCGCCCAAGTCTCCAACGCCGCTGCCGGTGCTGCCACCACTGCCGGCGCCAGTGACACCACCGCTCAGCAAGCTCCCCCGGCGTGGAGCCCTTTTATCTACATCCTTCTTTTCGTGGCGATGATTTATTTCGCGCTGATTCGCCCGCAGATGCAGGCGAAGAAAAAGGTGGAGGAGACGATCAAGAGCGCGAAGACCGGCGACAAAGTCGTGACGTCGAGCGGCATTCACGGGGTCATCACCAATGTGAAGGATTCAACCGTCATCGTGAGGGTGGCCGACAATGTGAAACTGGAAATCGAAAAGACCCACATCGACAAGATCACGCGGCCCGACACCGATTCCGAAAAGGCCGTCACGGCCAAGGTTTCCTAAAGTTTAAAACCAAGGCTTCAAGCCAAGACCACCTCATCGTCCCATGTATATTCCCGTCTTTATCGCTTCACTCGGCTTTCTCGGATTTTTCATCTGGTATCTCGCGGCTGAGAATGCCGCCACACGCCGCGCGGCCGGGATCGGCGCAATCGTGGCCAGTTTGCTCACCTGCGGCGTGGCGCTCTACCCGATCGACAAGACGATCCGGCTCGGGCTCGATCTTCAGGGCGGCACGGAGTTTTTGCTGCAGGTGCAGGGCAATCCGAGTTCCCAGGCACTCGATCAGGCCGTCTCGGTCATACGCAAGCGTCTCGACAATCTGGGCACGCGCGAAATCAGCATCCTGCCCGAGGGCACAGACCGGCTCAAGATTCAGATTCCGGGATTGCAGGGAGCCGAAGTTGGCCAGACGGAAAAGATATTATCCCAGGTTGCCAAGCTGGAGTTCAAACTCGTGCCGGACAACGCCTCGGAAATTCTCGCGGCGGCGCAGGCCAATGGCGGCAAGCTCCCTTACGAGTATGCACTGGACTACGAGATTTTGCCCGAGTTGCAGAAAGACCCCCAGGGCCATGATGTTACAGGCGAGATCGTCGTCGAGCGGAAAGCGCAGATGTCGGGCAAGCATGTCTCCCATGCCTATCGTGGCATCGAGCAGATGGGCAATTCTGTGGTTAATATGGAGTTTGACGCCGAAGGCACCCAACAGTTTGCCGATCTCACGACTCAGAATGTCAATCGTCAGCTGGCGATTGTTCTCGATAATGTGGTGCGCAGCGCTCCCGTGATCCGGGAAGCGATGACGAGAGGCGAATGCCAGATTTCCGGCGGCAGCATGTCCGCCGCGGAATGCGAAGAACTTGCCAGCGTGTTGCAGAATCCGCTGGAGAATCCGGTCAAGACTCTGAGTGAAAATTCCGTGGACGCTTCGCTGGGGGCCGATTCGATCCAGAGCGGACTGCACGCGGGAATCATCGCACTGCTGCTGGTGATTTCGTTCATGGTGGTCTATTACCGCGTCTCGGGCTTTATCGCCGTGCTTGCGCTGACGGTGAATCTTGTCCTCCTCTTCGGCCTGCTCGCGCAATTTCACTTCACGCTGACGCTGCCCGGCATCGCCGGCATCGTGCTGACCATCGGCATGGCGGTCGACGCCAACGTGCTCATCTACGAGCGCATTCGCGACGAGCTTGCGCTGGGCAAACCGGCGCGTTCGGCCATCGACATCGGTTTTGAGAAGGCCTTCAGCGCGATTTTCGATTCGAACGTGACGACGCTGATTCCGGCCATCGTGCTGGCTTATTTCGGCACGGGGCCGTTGCGCGGCTTTGCCGTGACGCTCGTGCTCGGCATTGTGGCGAATCTCTTCGCCGCGCTGGTAGTGACCCGCAATACGTTCGACTGGATTTTGACCGCGACGGACAAGCCGAACCTTTCGATGATGCAGTTCATCAAGTCGCCCCGGTTCGACTTCCTCAAGTATCGCGGTTTCGGGCTGGCCCTCTCGCTGCTTATTCTTATTGCCGGCGCCAGCGCTGTGGCGATGAAGGGTGAATCGCTGCTCGGGGTTGATTTCAAGGGCGGCGATGCGGTGACGATGACTTACGTTCAGGCCGTGGATATCGCGCAGGTGCGGGGAGCGCTGATGAAAAGCGGCCTGAAGGATTTCACGCTCCAGCCCGTCTCCGGCTCCAATGCGCTTCAGATCCAGACCGAGGAACAGCAGGGCGAACACGTCGCGCAGGTTCTCAAGGACAATTTTCCGCAGGCCGGTTTTGTAGCCGGGGCGGTCAACAAGATCGGCGCGCAGGTCGGCGGCGAGATGAAGCAGAAGGCAATCACGGCCCTCCTGTTCGGGCTTTTCGGCATTCTGGTCTACGCGGCGATCCGCTTTGAATGGTCCTACGCCGTCGCGGCGGCGGTCGGCCAGTTGCACGATGTGCTCATTGCGCTGAGCATCATGGCGCTGCTCGGCTGCGAACTGACGCTGCCGCTGGTCGGAGCGTTGCTCACCATCGCCGGTTATTCGATCAATGACAAAATCGTGGTGTTCGACCGCATCCGCGAAGGTGCGAAGCTGCGCGAAAAGGGTAGCTTCTACGAGGTGATCAATCGCAGCTTGAACCTGACGCTGGCGCGAACGATTTTGACCGGCAGCACCTGCTTGCTCGCGACCGGCGCGCTTATTGTGTTTGGCGGGCCGGTCATCCATGACTTCTCGCTGGCGATGTTCATCGGCATCATGTCGGGCATCTACTCGTCGCACTTTATCTCGCCCGGTCTGGCCTGGTGGTTGGGCAAGGTTGGACATGGAACTGCGCCAAGCAGTTCAGGCGGCTCAGGTGGTTCGGGCAACTCAGGTCGTTCAGGTATACCCAACCCGACAGGGCCGGCTCCTGGCAAAAAAGCTGCGATCCGCGTTTGAGTCAAACCTTGTCGTCGTCACAATTATGGGAAGGCAGGAGAAGCTGTTGGAGCAGTTGGCCAATCCCGCCCAGGACGCAAATTGGAATTTTCACGATATGACCGGGCTTCTACAGCGTCTGGATTGGGAAATGCGAGTTCGGGGAAGCCATCATTTCTTTCGCAAAACAGGGGTTCGTGCTATCGTTAATCCTCAGCCAGCCGGATCCAAAGCCAAGAGCTACCAAGTCCGGCAGGTTCGGAATGTGCTGCAATCCTTGGGAGTATTATGAACGACCGTTATGAAATTGTGATCTACTGGAGCCAGGAGGATAACTGCTTTCTCGCTGAGGTGCCGGAAATCCCCAAACTGATCACCGACGGCAGCACCCGGAGCGAAGCATTGGCCAACGCCGAAGAAATGATTTCGTCCTATCTCGCGACCGCTCAGGAAGCCGGCTGGACGATTCCCAAGCCTTTGGGTCGCCTGGCTTTTGCGTAGTATTGCCCCCATGACCGCATTAAGCGCCCTCGGCAAGCGCTGGGTGCAGGCCTCGCCCACGGCGGAGGCGCTCGATCTCGCGCGGGCGCTCGATTTGCATCCGCAGATCGCGTCGCTCCTTTGGCAGCGCGGCTATCGCAACGCGGATCAGGTCCGCGCGTTTCTCGATCCGCGCCTGCAATCGCTCGGCGATCCCTTCCAGCTCACCGACCTGCGCCGCGCGGTGGAGCGGATTCTCCAGGCCATCGCCGCACGCGAAAAGATGGTCATTTTCGGCGATTACGATGTCGACGGCATCACCTCGAGCGCGCTGATGTGGCGGATTCTCCGGCGGCTCGGTGGCGATGCGGAAACCTTTCTGCCGTTGCGCATGGAGGAGGGCTACGGACTCAGCCAGGACGGAGTGGAGCGGTGCGTCGAGCAGCACAAGCCCGCCGTGCTGATCGCGGTCGATTGCGGCACGACGGCGGTGAAGCAGGTAGCGTGGCTGCGCGAACGGGGCATCGACGTGGTCATCATCGATCACCACGCGCTGCCGCCTGAACTTCCTGCCGCGTACGCGCTCGTTAATCCCCAGCGGGACTGTGAGGGGAAACTCGTTTATCTCGCCAGCGTTGGACTTGTCTTCAAAGTCTGCCACGGCCTGCTTAAGCTGGCTGGGGAGGGGAATGGCAAGATCGATTTGAAGGAATATCTCGACCTGGTCGCCATCGGCACCGTGGCCGACATCGTCCCGCTCGTGGAGGAAAACCGCATCCTCGTCCGGCGCGGGCTGCGTCAACTGGAGCACACGCTTTGGCCCGGACTGCGCGCGCTGATCGAAGTCAGCCAGGTCAGCTTTCCGGTCACGGCGCAGGATGTCGGTTTCCGGCTTGGGCCGCGGCTCAACGCCAGTGGACGGCTCGGCGACGCAATGCTTTCGTTACGACTGCTTCTCACCGATGATCGCGCGGAGGCGACTCGCATCGCATCTGAATTGAATCGCAGCAACCGCGAACGGCAGGCGGTGGAAATGGAGACGTTTCTCCAGGCGGAGGCGCAATTGCAGGAGACCTACGACCCGGCACGCGATTGGGGCATCGTTCTCTCGGGCCGGAACTGGCACTGGGGCGTGATCGGTATTGTCGCGTCGCGTTTGCAGAAGCGCTATCATCGCCCGACCATCGTCATCGGTTTGAACGAGGAGGGCATGGGGAAGGGGAGCGGTCGCAGCATCGACGGTATTTCCATCGTGAAGGCGCTGCAGGATAGCGCGGAATTGCTGGAGCTTTTTGGGGGACACGACATGGCCGCAGGACTCAACATCCGCGCCGAGAATGTCGATGCGTTTCGTGAGGCCTTTAACAAACACGTTCGCGCTCAGGCCGGCAACGATGTTTTCCAATCGACGCTGGCGTTATCGGGCATGCTTTCGCTGCCCGAAGTGAACGACCAGCTTTTTCGGAAGTTCGAGGAACTCGCGCCGTTTGGCCGGATGAATCCCGAGCCGGTTTTTCTTTTCGAGACGATTACGTATATGCGGCCTGCGCAGCTTTTCGGCAAGAATCATGTGAAGCTTTTCGTGCGCGGAGAGAGGGGCGAAATCGAAGCGGTTGGTTTCGGCCTCGGCCAGCACGATTGGTCAAAAGCCCCCGCGCGGCTGGCGGGGACGCTCGATTGGGATGATTACCGCAATCGCGTGCAGCTCCGCATTGCGGATTGGGAGATGGGGTGAAGGGCGGGTGTCCCTCTTTCGCGTGCCCGGCGTGCGGCGGCTACCGTATTAGGCAGGCGCAATAACTTGAACTTTCTCCCGTTTGGCGGCGGCCAGAAGATTTCCGTCCAACGTGGCCAGGACAAGTTTTTGTTCCTTGGCGACGCGGAGGTACTCGGCGTCGTAGGCGGTCAATTGATGTTTTTCCGCATAGTGTTGCAGTGTTTTCAAGTCGGTCTGCATAGGAGGAGCCAGAATGGTGACGGAAAGCTGTTCGACCCATCCGAGTGCCGCGTTGCGCTGGCTGCGATCTAATCGTCTTCGGCGCTCCGCAGTAAACAGAAGATTCGTGATTTCAAGGAGCCAGAGGGAGGGGACCGAGACGGGGGTTCCCGCCTGCATTTGCCCGAGCACAGAATGGGCGGTCTCATTCGATTTGTCGGTTAGCAACCAACTCGCTGCAATCGACGCATCGATGACGATGCCCTTCACTTTCGTCCCGCATTTTTCAGCGCGATAATTTCATCAATCGAAATAGGCTTGAAGGACTTGGCGAATCGCTTTCGGTATGCGTCGAGCGTGTCCTTGGGGCCTTGTCGTTTGGCGGTGTTGACCGGGGAAAGAGCAGCCATGGGCTTGCCTCGTTTCGTGATCAAGAAGGATTGGCCTCGCGCAACCTGGTCGAGCAAATTAGAGAGATGGGTTTTGGCGTTGAAGGCTCCAACTGTTTTCATTCCAACTAGTCTATTGAATTAGCAACTGGTTGACAAGCGTATTTTGTTGGGAATCGGGGTGCGACTTGCCAAGCGGGAAATGGGAGATCAACCTTTGGCTATAAATCTAGCTGGAGGGAACCATGAATGGAATTTATCTGCGCAGCGGAATTCTCACTTTCACCGCGGCGATGTTGCTCGCGGGGTGTGGCAAAAAGGAGGAGGCAGTGCCGCCCGCGCCGCCGGAAGTTTTGGTTGCCGAGGCCACGCAAGCCGACGTGCCCATTTTTAGCGAGGCCATCGCGACGCTGGATGGATCGACCAATACGCAGATTCATTCGCAGGTCTCCGGTTACCTGCTGCAACAGGCTTACCAGGAAGGCTCGGTGGTGAAACCGGGCGATCTGCTTTTTGTAATCGATCCCAAACCCTTCCAGGCCGATCTGGACAAGGCGATGGCCAGCGTTGCCAACGCCCAGGCGCAGCAGCTTCGGACGAAGCAGGATTTGGATCGTTACGCGGCGCTGGTCAAGAGCGGTGCGGTGAGCCAGCAGGAATATCAGACCCAAGTGCAGAATAATCTCTCCGCGCAGGCCGATGTCGATGCCGCCCAGGCTTCGGTGACGACGGCGCAGATCAATCTCGGCTACACCAAAATTACTTCGCCGATTACCGGTGTCGCGGGCAGGGCCATTCCGGGTGTGGGTGATTTGATCAGCCCGAGCGTGACGCTGACGACGGTTTCCACGGTGGACCCGATCCAGGCTGAGTTCACCCTTCCTGAGCAATTTTATTTGGATAACGCCGACCGCCTCGCCAAGGTCTCAGCGGTGCCGTTGCAGGACCGCCCGGAAAGCATCGAGTTGATCCTGGCCGACGGAACGCCCTATCCCAGGAAGGGCAAGTTCTCCTACGTCAATCGCCAGATTCAGACTTCGACCGGCGCGATCACGGCTTACGCGCTTTTCCCCAATCCCGACCGGGTGCTGCGGCCGGGGCAATATGCGAAGGTTCGCGCCATCACACAGAAGATCACGGGCGCGGTGCTCATTCCCCAGCGTTGCGTCAATGAACTGCAGGGCACCGATCAGGTCTATGTGGTCAAGCCCGACAATACTGTTGAGGTTCGCAACGTGACGACGGGCGATCTGGCCGGTTCGTATTGGATTATCACGTCGGGGTTGGCGGCAGGCGAACGGGTGATCGTTGAGGGCATCCAAAAGGTGCAGGACGGCACGCTGGTCACGCCGCAACCCTACGTTGCGCCTGCGTCAAACCAGCCGCCGACCAACGCGCCCGCCGATTCCGCACCGTCGAACTCCTGACCTAACGACGCATGGCCTCCTTTTTCATCAATCGGCCCATCGTCGCGATTGTCATCGCAATCGTGACGGTTTTGCTTGGACTGGTGTCGATCATGGAACTGCCCATCGCGCAGTTTCCGAACATCGTTCCACCGGAAATCCAAGTGAAGTCGACCTATACCGGCGCCGACGCGCTGACGGTCGAGCAGGCGGTGGCCACGCCCATCGAGCAGCAGATGAGCGGCGTCGATAACATGAACTACATGTATTCGATCAACGCCAATAACGGTCAGTCGACTCTGACGGTTAATTTCGACGTCACGACTGATCCGAATGTGGATCAGATTCTCGCGCAAATGCGGGAATCCCAGGCCTCGTCGCAGTTGCCTTCGCAGGTGACCAACTATGGCGTCACGGTGCAAAAATCGACCTCCGCACCGCTGTTGCTCTTCGCCCTTTATTCGCCGAATCACACCTACGACAACATTTTTCTCGCGAATTACGCTTACATCAATCTGAACGACGCGCTGACGCGGGTACGCGGTATTGCCAGCGTAACGGTCTTCGGCGCGGGACAATATGCCATGCGCATCTGGGTCAATCCCGATGTTCTGGCGCGGCGCAACATCACCGTTTCCGAAATCATTTCGGCTGTCCAGAAGCAGAATACGGTCAACCCCGCCGGGCAGATCGGCGCGGAACCGGTCCCGCCCGGACAGGAGTTCACCTACGCGGTGAGGGCGCAGGGCCGTCTCGTCACGGAGGCCGATTTCGGCAACATCATCATCCGGGCCAATCCTGACGGCTCGGTCGTCCGGGTCAGGGATGTCGCGCGGGTCGAGCTCGGCGCGCAGACCTACAACATGATCGGCCGTTTCAAGGGCAAACCTGCGGCCATTCTCGCCCTTTATCAAATCCCGGACAGCAACGCGCTCGACGCCGCCAACGGCGCAAAGAAGCTGATGGCCGAATTGAGCAAACGCTTTCCGCCCGACATGACATACGAAGTGGCGCTGGATACAACGCTGGCCGTTACCGCCGGGATGCACGAAATCGAGAAGACGCTGGTCGAGGCATTGCTGCTTGTCGCGCTGGTCGTCTTTGTTTTCCTGCAAGGCTGGCGCGGCACGCTGATCCCGCTCGTTGCCGTGCCGGTATCGCTCATCGGCACGTTCGCCTTTTTTCCGATGTTCGGGTTCTCCATCAACACCCTTTCGCTTTTCGGTCTCGTGCTCGCCATCGGCCTGGTGGTCGATGATGCCATCGTGGTCGTGGAGGCCGTGGAGCATCACATCGAGAAGGGGCTTGCGCCAAAGGAAGCCGCGCTGAAGGCGATGTCCGAGGTTTCCGGGCCCGTCATCGCCATCGCATTGATTCTCTCCGCCGTGTTCGTGCCGACCATTTTCATTCCCGGTATTACGGGACGGCTTTACCAGCAGTTCGCGGTCACCATCGCCATTTCGGTTTTGATCTCGGCCTTCAACGCGCTGACGCTCAGCCCGGCGCTGTCGGCCCTGCTGCTGCGTCCCAAGACCGAGGAAAATCGCGATATCGTGGACATTATTTGCGGACCGTTCTTCCGCTGGTTCAATCGCGTTTTCAGCGCCGCGACCAACGGCTATGTGAGCATCTGCCGGTTTCTCATCCGCAAAATGATCATCTCGGCCCTCGTCCTTCTTCTCGCCGTGGTGGGCATCTGGTGGACGAACAAGCAACTCGCTCCCGGCTTCATCAACAACGAAGATCAGGGCTTCGCCTACGCCGTGGTCACGCTTCCGCCCGCCGCGTCGCTCCAGCGCACCGATGCCGTTTGCAAGCAGGTCGAGGATCTGGTGGCGAGCGTTCCGGGCGTGCAGGCCTGCACCACGGTGGTGGGGTACAATCTGATCAGCGCCGTGACGAACACGTACAGCGGTTTCTTTTTCATCACGCTCAAGCCGTGGGATAAACGGTACAAACTCGCAAACGTAAAGACCGAAAATGCCAAGGCGATCTTCACCGGCCTCAACGCGAAGCTCCGCACGCTGCCCGAATGCGAGGGTTTTGCGTTTCCGCCGCCGCCGATTCCCGGCATCGGCACCTCAGGCGGCGCGACTTTTATCCTGCAGGACCGCTCCGGCGGCACGGTCGATTTCCTCGAAACCAACATGAAGAAATTCATCGAGGCGGCAAAAAAGCGTCCTGAAATTGCGCGGCTCCAGACCACGTTCAACGCCGCTGTTCCCCAACGATTCGTCAACGTCGACAAAGACCGCACGCTGAAGCAGGGCGTCGAGCTTTCCAATCTGTACCAAACCATCCAGACCTTCATGGGCGGCGCGTTCATCAACTATTTCAACCGCTTCGGGCGGCAGTGGCAGGTTTATGTGCAGGCCGAAGGGGCTTTCCGCACAAAGGCCGATAATCTCGGCAAATTTTATGTCCGGAACGATCAGGGCGACGCCGTTCCGTTAAGCACGCTGACCAGCGTTCAGGATACCTTTGGTCCCGAGTACACCCAGCGGTTCAATCTCTATCGCTCGGCCCAGATCAACGCCTATGCCGAGGGCGACCACAGCGACGCCGAGGTGATGAAGGCGCTGGAGGAAGTTTTCCATGAAACCATGCCGAAGGAAATGGGCTTCGCCTATGTGGGCATGTCCTATCAGCAGCAACAGGCCGCGTTGGGTGTCCCGGCGGTGGCCATCTTTGCGCTTTCGCTGCTTTTCGTTTTCCTGATTCTGGCGGCGCTTTATGAGAGCTGGTCGCTGCCGTTCAGCGTGCTGCTGAGCCTGCCCATCGCGGTGGTCGGCGCATTTATCGCGCTGTTGAGCCGCACGCTGGAAAACAATGCCTATGCCCAGATCGGGCTGATCATGCTCATCGGCCTGGCGGCCAAGAACGCGATTCTCATCGTCGAGTTTTCCCGCGCGGAACTCGAACATGGCAGGCCGCTTCTGGATGCCGCCCTGGAAGGAGCGCGTCTCCGCCTGCGCCCGATCCTGATGACCTCCTTTGCGTTTATTCTTGGTTGCGTGCCGCTCCTGATCGCGCTCGGCGCGGGCATGGTCTCGCGGCGGATTCTCGGCACAACCGTCGTCGGCGGGATGCTTGCCGCGTCGGTCATCGGGATCTTTCTCATTCCCGCCGGTTTTTATTTCATCGAGTCCTTTTCACAGAAGAAAAAAGCCGCCAAAGCGGAAGCACCACCAGAAGCGACCCCTGAGCCAACTCTGCCAGCGGAATAACCCTTTGCGACCAAGTGTTGATTAATCTCCAGCTGTGGTATTATGGGAAAATAAATTTATGCCGAACGAAATAAAAAATTACGACTTGGTGATCATTGGCGGCGGTCCGGCGGGCATTATCGCCTCGGCAACGGCCTTGGAAAATCATAAGACGGTTGCCCTGGTCGACTGCCATCATGAACTCGGTGGCGCTGGCATTAATACCGGCACCGTCCCGAGCAAGACCCTGCGTGAAACGGCGCTCGCCTTGTCCGGGATGAAATCCCGCAATCTTTACGGCGTCGATCTCTCCTTGCGGAGGGAGGTGACAATCTCCGACTTCCTCGGTCGCGAACAGAGCGTGAAAGCGATTTTCAATCAGGCGTTCTTGACGCGTCTCGAATCCGAGAAGGCCGAAGTTTTCTTTGGCACGGCCTCCTTCGTCGATCCGCACACGCTGAGCATAAGCCTCATTCCCGGAACGGATGGGCAGCCGACCGCGAACGAGCCCGTTCTCGTGCGCGGAGAAAACATTTTGATCGCGACGGGTTCTTCGCCTGTGCGACCTGGCATTTTTCCCTTCGGCACGGGTGAGATTTACGATTCGGATTCGATCCTGAAGCTCGACCGCATTCCGAAGACCATGGCGGCCATCGGCGCGGGCGTGATTGGCAGCGAGTATGGCTGCACATTTGCGGCGCTTGGGGCCAAGGTCCATATCATCGATGGCCGCGACAAGCTCCTGCCCTTTCTTGATGTGGAAGTTTCGCTGGCGCTGGCCGCAGCGATGGAACGCACGGGCGTTACTTTTCACTGGAACGAAAAGGTCGAGAAGTGCGAGGTGCTGCCATCCGGTGAAGTAAAACTCAGCCTCTCCTCAGGTGCGTCGATGACCGTCGATGCAGTGCTGGTGGCGGCCGGTAGAAAAAGTAATGTCGAGACGTTGAACCTGCCTCTGGCGGGTGTGAAAACCGGCGAGCGGGGCATCATTCCGGTTGACAATCAATTCTGCACGAACGTGCCGCACATCTATGCCGCAGGCGACGTAATCGGATTTCCGGCCCTGGCTTCGACCAGCATGGAGCAGGCTCGCCGGGCGATAGGGCATATCCTGGGGCAGGCGGTTGGCGCCCTCTCGCCTCTTTTGCCCAACGGAATCTATACCATCCCGGAAGTCAGCATGATCGGTGAAACGGAGGAATCGCTTCAAAAAAAGCACATCGACTACGTGGTCGGTCGCGCCCGGTACGAGAGCAATGCGCGGGGCCAGATCATTGGCGACAAGGACGGCTTTCTCAAGCTGCTCGTCCGGCGCGATAACATGAAGCTGGTCGGTGTGCACGTCATTGGAGAGCTGGCGACCGAGATCGTTCACGTCGGCCTGATGGCGATGCTGACCGATTGTTCCGTGCAAATTTTCGTCGAGGCGTGCTTCAATGTCCCCACGCTCAGCGCGCTCTACAAAACTGCGGCTCTCCATGCTATTCGGGAAGTCACGGACTACGCGCCGAGCACGCCGTCAGCCTAGAGGAAGTCAGTTAGTTTCCTATTTCTGAGAAGTTTTGTTTTGCAGGAAGCGATCCCGTATCGAGCGAAAACTCTGTGTCAGCTTTTGGCTAATTCCAGTTTCTATAACTTCGGCCCTCTGCCAGGTTGAATCACGATTCTCTCGCCATGCTTTCCAACCCAGGGGCAAATCGGCTACTTCACCGATGCTGCGATCATTTTCAAATGCGCAACCCAGGCAGATGATCAGGCGATCTTTCTTATCATGGGTTGTCCCACAGAGAAGCAGCCACTCACCGTCTTCTTTGTGCGTGACCGAAAGAACCGGATAATTTTCTTTCACTACACGGGAAGTCGCATAAGCAGCGGTGTTCACCGCATCTTGAAAAGGCCATTCACCGTCGGAAAAGTGATGGAAATGCTTAGCCATATTCGTGTTTAGTGATAACACCGATCTCCGATTTATGCGATAAAGAAGATATGCCAGCCGCATCTCCACCTCCCGCTTCCACCCCGCTTTCGGCGATCCACGGCATTGGGCCGAAGGTTGCCGAGTTGCTGGGCAAGCTGGGCTTGCTTACCCATGATGACCTGCTGCATTTCGTGCCGCGCCGTTACGAGGACCGCCGGCATCTCAAACCGATCAGCGCGGCGCAGGAGGGCCAGGCCATCACGGTGAGGGGAAAGATTCACCACGCGAAAACGGTCCACTGGGGCTCGCTTCGGCTCGAAATCACCGTTGCGCCGCAAACGCTGGAGAACCGCGACGATATTCTGATCGCGCGCTGGTACGGGTTTCGTCCCTACGGAATCAAGGAAGGCTGCGACGTTTTTCTTTACGGCAAACTCACGCGCGACAAAAAGGGCCGTTGGGTGATGGGTAATCCCGACTACGAGATCGCGCATGAGGATGCCGAGTCGTACATCCATATCGATCGCATCGCACCGATCTACAACCTCACCGAGGGCCTGACGCAGCGCGTTCTGCGGCGGATCATGTTCGAGGCGACGCAGAAGATCGCGTTCAGCGCGCCCGAATTTTATCCCGCACCCGCGCAGATGATGCCGCGCCAGGAAGCGTTTCGCGTGATCCATTTTCCCGAGTCGTTCCCCGCCGAGGAACGGGCGCGGCAGCGGCTCGCCTACGACGAATTTTTCGTCCTGCAATGCGTCGTCGCGCAGAGGCGAATGAACCGCGTGCAGCTTCATCGTTATCGCCCGGCACACACGAGCGATCTCAGCGCGAGATGGCTGGCGTCGCTTCCGTTCACCCTCACCAATGCTCAGCAGCGGGTCATGCGCGAAATCGACGCTGATCTCAGCCACGGGCCGCCGATGAACCGGCTTCTCCAGGGCGATGTCGGGGCGGGGAAGACATTCGTGGCGGTCTACGCCATGTTGCGCGCGGTCGAGGCGGGCGAGCAGGCGGCGCTGATGGCTCCGACACAAATCCTCGCCGAGCAGCACGCGCTGAATCTCCGCCGCTGGCTCGAACCGCTCGGCATCCGCGTCGATCTCTTCACTGGCAATACAAAGGGCAAGAAGGCCGATCGATTGCAGGGAGGGGAGCTTGATTTGTTTACGCTGAAAGGCGGGAGCACCGAACCGTCAGTCCTGCGGACGGCAGGGCCCGCGACGGCTACCTTAAAGACAGCGGGTTCCGTTGTCGTTGGCACGCACGCGTTGCTCTACGACCGCTACGCCGCCGACAAACTCGGCCTCATCGTGATCGATGAACAACACAAATTTGGCGTGCTGCAACGGCTCGCGCTCAGCCGCAAGGGAGAGAACCCCGACATTCTCGTCATGACCGCCACACCGATTCCACGCACGCTGGGCATGACTGTCTATGGCGATCTCGATGTTTCCCTTCTCGACGAGTTACCGCCGGGCCGTCAGCCGATCCTGACCAAGTGCCGATCGGCGAAGGAGCTCGATAAATTCTGGGCGTTTCTGCTCAAGCAGATCGGGGAGGGGAGGCAGGCCTATGTCATCTATCCGCTGGTTGAGGAATCGGAAAAAGTCGACGCGAAGTCGGTGAAGGCGGAGTTTGAGCGGCTGAAGGAGCTTCTCCCGCAAGTGAAGCTCGGCCTGCTCCACGGCCAGCTCGACGGGGCGGAAAAGGAGCGCGTGATGACGGCCTTCCGCGCGGGAGAAATCGAAGTGCTGCTTTCCACTTCCGTGATCGAGGTCGGCGTCGACGTGCCGAACGCGACGGTGATGCTAATCGAGAACGCGGAGCGGTTCGGCCTCGCGCAGCTGCACCAGTTACGCGGGCGGATCGGGCGAGGGGAGCATCCCTCCTATTGCGTGCTGGTCGGCGAACCGAAAAGCCTGGAAGGCTGGCGGCGGCTCAAGATCATGGAGGAGACGACCGACGGCTTTCGCATCGCAGAGGAGGATTTCAAGATTCGCGGGCCGGGCAACATTTTTGGCACCGAGCAAAGCGGCCTGCCGCCGCTCCGCTTCGCCAGCCTGGAAACCGATTACGAGTTGCTGACGCTGGCGCGCAATGATGCGGCCCGTTTTCTCAAGGAAGACCCCACCCTCGCCCGATGGCCGGGTCTGCGGGAGAAAATGGAGGCGGGCGGAGTCGCCGCCGTTTCGCTGGTGACGGTGAGTTAGCTTTCGTTAACGTTCCCTGCCTTCCCCAATCCTGTTAATCGTGTTAATCCTGTCCAAAACCATGAGCACCATTTTCTCGAAGATCATCGCCCGCGAAATCCCGGCTCGGATCGCATATGAAGACGATCTCTGCCTGGCATTTCACGATGTGAATCCTCAGGCGCCGGTTCATATCCTGGTCATTCCAAAAAGAGAAATTCCGCGCGTGGCGGCAACCGCAGCTGCGGATGAAGCGCTTTTAGGCCACCTGATTTACGTCGCGCAAACGGTCGCCAAAAAGGAAGGCCTTCATGACTCGGGCTTTCGACTCGTCATCAATAACGGTCCGGATGGCGGCGAAAGCGTGCCGCATCTTCATGTGCATCTTTTGGGCGGTCGCGCGATGCAATGGCCGCCGGGTTAAGCGGAAGATCGTCCCTCAAGTTGACTATTGAAGAGCAGTAGGCGCAGGCGGGCCCACGAACCCGGGGGACGCCGATGGCCCAGAGGGAGTCAGGAAGGTAGTGCTGGGCTGATAAATGAAAATACCGGCATTGGGGGCCGTGCCTTGCCGGTAATCCTGATATTCGTAGTAAGGCTGTAGCTTCTCTTTGAGATAGGCCACAACGTTGTCCGGGATGTTGTCGTCCGGCCAGATGATCACCGCGTTGATATTGTGCCACCGCAAAAATTCGAGCGGCTTGTCGATCTTGCCCGTGTAGAAATCCCCGACCTCCTTTTCGCGTTTTGGAGCGGCATCGTAATAGCCGGGACAAAAGGTGTTCTCGACGTAGAAACTGGCATCTTCGTAGGAGTAGTTTTTGGTGAAGCAGACCAGCTGCGGACAATCGGGACAATTCCAGGAAGGCAAGCCGGTCAGAAGGAGTTGCCCTTTCATCAGCGAGAGTGTTCCGAAAATCCTGGCTTTAACCGGGTCTGTGTGGAAGGTGCCCGTTCCTTCCAAGGCCAGCACGTCGTCGTTCCATGCGGTCGTCCGGTACGTCCAGGTTGCCCAGGAGCAAAAACCGAGCACGTTGGAAACAAGGAGTATTCCCAACAATATCCTGAAACCGATGCCGCGCTGCATGGCGACCACGGGAAACAAGACGCTCCAGGCCATGCCCCAGAGAAAGCCCCAGACTTTGCCGGTCATGTCGATACGCACGCCCACAGTGTAGGTTTCGACATACATGAAGAAGATGGGCACGAGGATGTAGACGATCAGGACCGCCGGCGAAAGCTTTCTCCAAATGAACAGGAGCGCAATCAGGGGGATAAATATCGGCCACCACCAGAGGAGAAATTCGGCCAGTTGCGTTCGGGTCTCCGCCCGGATCGGCTCGTGATAGTAAACAATCGAGCCGTTAAGGAAATCGATGAGCGTGGGCGCCATTAAAATCCCCGTACCGACCAGAACGCCGAGCACGAAGCGCCAATTTCGAGGTCGATAGCAACAAATAGCCGCGACAATAAGTCCTGCGATAGTCATCATTCCCACCCAGGGGACGCCCCAGGCCGAGGTAACCACCGTGAGCAACGGAGCGGCGATCAAACCAACCCAGGGCCAGTTGGAACGACGACGTCTCAGAGCCTCGACCAGGCACCAGACGACAAAAAGCGAGAAAAACTGGCCTCCGTTCGTTGCATGGTAGGTGCCCGCCCAACTCCAAAAGCCGGGGATCTCAAGCTCGCGACGACCGTAAAGATCGGGATAGTTATAGAACAATTTGTAGAGCGCATTGGTATTATTATTGGCATCGTCAAAGCCACACATGAGGTCGGCGGTGAGGCCGGGATCGTAATTTTTTGAGGTGAGCCAGATATAGGCACTGGAGCCGTTGGCCGCACATTCGATCAACACCGCCGCCATGATGGTGATCCAGACGCTTCGCTGGCTCACCCGCCAGGCTATGGCGGAGGTGACAAAACAGAGCCAGGCGGAAAGCAGCGCGGAACTCAGGTTGAAGCCAGTGCCTACATTGACATTCAGGAGCCGGATGAGAACGGAAGCGGCGTAATGGACGAACGTGTAATATTGGCCTATCGGATAAGGTGGAAACCAACTGAAACCGGGAGGCAGCTTCTGGCCCATGCAAAAGCTGGAGATCAACGGGAGGTCATAAACGCCGGAACTGACGTTGAAGATATTCGGTTTAAGTGCGCGAAGGGCCAGCGTGAAGGCAAATAAGGCGAGGAAAATCCCCGTGGGGAGTTTCAAGCCGCGCCATTTCGTCTTGGGGTCGAGAATCAGCCACGCCGAACCCAAGGTCGTGAAAGGCAATAAGGGGAGATAGGAGGAGATTCCAACGCTATGCTCGATAAAGTTAAGAATCCAGAGAAAGCAGAGCGTCGGGAGGACAAACCCCAGCCAGGGCGACTCAAGCGGAAAATAGCGCCGGAACAAGCAGGCGCCTCCCACGACATGGAGCGAGATGAGAAACCAGTAAAGACAGGCACAAATAAGCAGCAACACTTCGGAAAAGATTAGAGAACGGCTATTCCTTAGAAAGCGAATAATGCCGATATCTGGGCTAGCAAATGGTCGCCATGATGATTTCGCACAATATATGTTATATAAAATAAGCCTGTGGCTGGAATATAGGCGCTGTCGTGCAGGACAAGGTTAAAGCGTTCGTTACTAACCCCGCCCCTTGAGTGGCTCCTAAGGAAACCCCAAGTAATGCGAACAAGGTGTTGTTATTTTTCAATTTTGCTATTATGTAACCAGAAGATGCAGAAGATACGCGATACGCTCAGCCGACTGGAAGCCTTGGCTGAGCCGAGGCACTTGTTCGTTCTCCCGGATTGGGCTGATCCCGCCATCATGGATCGATTGATTCAAGAAGGCTACCTGACTTGTCTGCACTGCCAGCGCGACGACAAGGGTGCTATTCATCTGATGATGGGCTTGCAACTCACGACTAAGGGAGAACGCCTTATTCACACTCGGATTGATTGGCAAAAGCTTACCTTGAAAGGCTCCCTGGCCGGAGCCAGTTTTGTGATTATGAGCGTGCTCATTTTGTACTTGGGCTAAGCCCTATCAGTTCAGCCAGATTTAAGTCCTTGCGATTGTTGCCGAAAGGTTCGATTTAATCCTGTTTTTACGTGTGTAATAAGATTCGTATCTATCTTGTAGTAAACATCTTATTTATGTCTTTGTATTTTAGTAAGTAAAAATAATGAGTGTGATATTTCTCGCCTTTTTCGCTCTTTGTAATCTAAGTTAGCTCTCATCCAAACCCTCAAAGCAAAGGAACCGTCATGCTCCACATTATTTGGTCTATTCTAGTCGGCTTTATTGTCGGTCTCATCGCTCGCTGGTTCGTGCCGGGAGCCGATCACATGGGATTTTGGATGACGTCGCTTGTCGGCATTGGCGGTTCCATCGTGGGTGGACTTATCGCCCGCATTTTCTCCCGGCCCAGGGATGGCGCGTTTTTTCATCCCGCCGGCTTTTTCCTGTCGATTATCGGCGCGATTATCCTTCTTTTCGCGCTGGCCAAGTTTTCAGCGTCTTAAGAATCGAGTTTAAGACAGTTTGGCTCGAAATGCGGGCAGCGCGTGCCATGCTTTCGCGGTGAATCTTTCCCGCCTGTGGGCTATCGCCGCATTTGCTGTAGTAGGCTTGGTCTGCCTCGTCCTGGGATGCTGGTTGAGGGTCATCTATACACCCGAATGGATGTCGCCGGACACGACGCAGCAGCCTCCGGCCATGCGACCCTGGGCGGTCGAGGCCGATTGCTACTCCCAACTGGCCCGCGTGCAGCGCATTCTCAACGGACAGGGGCTGATTCAAAATCATTTTAAGGTGGAGAATTGGCCGGAAGGGCTCACTCCCAGCACCACCGCGCCTTTTGATTACGTCATCCTTCTCCTTTACGCGCCGCTGGCCCTGTTTACCCAACATCCGCTCGATTGGGCGGGTGCGCTGGTCTCCCCTGCCCTTTGGGTGGGGCTCGTCGTTTTTTGGATGCTATTTCGCTCGCGCGAATTCAACCTCGCCGGACGCGCGTTGTTTTTGCTCGGCTCGGCCGCCCTGCCCGCTTTTATTTGGGCCACGGCGTGCGGTCGGCCCCGACATCAATCGCTGATCCTGGCGCTGATGGCGATGGGACTCACCGCGGAGTACGAGCGCTGGCAGATCGAGCTTACCCCGAAGCGCGCCTGGAATATTTTTGCAGGCATCGTCTGGGGGCTGGCCTGTTGGACGTCATTGTTTGAGCCGATTGTCGTCGTTATCGCGCTGGTTCTTTTCAACCTGATCGTCCGCCGACGGGAAAACTTCGCCTTCCTAGTCAGCTTCGGCGTTGTCATGCTGGTGGCGCTGCTGGTGGAGGGCGTCCATGTTTTTGTCCCACCACCCGAATATCACGAAGCGCTCGTGCGCTGGCTCGGCTCGATCGCCGAAGTGCAGCCCCTCACTTTTGCCGGGACGACACAAAGAATGACGCTGATTTTCTATGTCCTGCCTTTTATGGCGTGGCGGTTGTGGCCGCGCGCGAACGGCAACAAGACCGACGCCCTGCTGATTCTCCTGACCCTCCTGCTCTCCATCCTCACGATGATGCAAAGCCGCTGGATTTATTATGCCTGTTTGGGTGAGCTATTTCTGATCGTCCGCTACGGCCAGATCGCACCGGCCCATTGGACGCGCCTGGTGGTGTTCACCCTTTTTCTTCTCGGTATGGTCGGCGCGGACTACGCGCAAATTGAAGGACGCGCCGGTGCTCCCGCCAATCAACCCTCGCTTCAATTGGTCCAGATCTCCCGCGCAATCGACGCGCCGGGCGGAATCATGGCGCCCTGGTGGCTCTCGCCCGGACTCCTCTATTTCTCGGAACATCCCATCGTCAGCGGAAGTTCCCATTGCGGCATTTCGGGCATCGTAGCCAGCGCGAAATTTTTTTCGTCGGGCTCATGGATCGAAGCCGAACGCATCCTGCGCGAGCGCAAGGTGCGCTGGATTGTGGCGTGGGACGATCAGACCGTTTATGATGGCCAGCAATATGTCTATCCGCTCCTCAACAGCTCGCGGGGAATTCTGGGACTGCCCGCTTACTCCGACGATGATGCGCAAGACGCAGAGGCTACCGTGGCGCAGGTCCTGATCGAGGACCGTGATGTGCCAAGCTGGCTGCGACTGCGCGGCGTCACGCCTCAGCTCAAGCTCTACGAATATATACCGAAGGGTAATTGATCACTCCACCGGCACCCACTCGCCCGTCTGGGTGAGATAGAGGCTTCCCCTCACCTCGGCGGAAAGCATCTCCCGCAGCGCGCGCACGTAAGCTTGGATTTGCCCGCGGTAAACCTCGACGAGGCCGTCGCTTCCCGCCGGCCCGAGCCGGTTCGTCTTCCAGTCGATCACGTGCCAGGCCGATTCGCTTTCCGTATAAACCGCCAGATCCATCACGCCTTCGAAGCAGGTTTCTTCACCGGTTTTCCTCCAAAGGAAAGGCATCTCGACCTGGACGAGCCGCCCCGGTTCCGCAAGCCATTGCGCCAGCGTGGAGCGACGGAACAGCTCCCATTCCCGCGCTGCCCGCTCCGGCTGCGGGGAGCGCGCCTGCGCCTCGACGAATTTCCGCTGCCAGACCGCGGCCGGTTGGTGCCACGGAATCGTCTGCACGAATTCGTGCCACCAGGTGCCGTAGAGAATACCGGGGCCGCTCGCTGCACCGGTGCGGGAATCGTCTTCCTGCTCGATTTGCTTTTCGGGTTCTGCATCGTCGCGCACATGGACGGCTAACGCATGAGGAGTGATCCGGCGCGGAAATGTGCTGGCGCGTTCGACGGCTTGCCGGACGTCTTCCCGCGATAAATCGAGCAAGGCAACCACGCCGGACTCGGACGTGGATTCATCCGGTACGGACTCGTCCGCTACTAATTCCTCCTGCAAAGAGGTTGTTTCGGGAAGCGCCGTCCATGCGCTGCGATTTTCTTCGTCAGAAAATCCGAGCAACTCGCCTGCAGACCATCCGGCCCGGCGTATTTGTCCAGCATGTCCCGAAAAAAGCGCCTCGTCGTCGAGCAGCACCAGGGTTCGCTTGGCGCGCGTCGACATCACGTAGAGCAAGCGCTGGAGTTGCTGCCGCTCCCGTTCGGTGACAAAAGCCTGGGCTTGGCTTGCAAAATCGGCCTTGTCCCGGCACACGATTTCCCGGCCATCCTCGATGGACACCACGCGCGGATAGGGCATCGCCTTCGATTCAATCGTGCGGAAGACATAGGGCACGACGACTGCCTGCCATTCGAGGCCCTTGGCTTTGTGCGAGGTCAGCAGTTGAATCGCATCCCGAATTTCCTCCTCTGCGGGATTGACCTGTGAGAGTCCGAGACGAAGTTGCTCCGCGAGTTCGGCCAGCGTGACGCCTTCCGCACTCCGTTCCGCAATGACCGCCAGAAAATCGTCCAATTCGCGATCGGCGTTTTCCAGGACCATCTCCGGGATTGAATTCAGCCGCTCGCGCAAATGCGTCTTTTCCAGCAACTGCCGCACGGCCAGATGCAACGGCATCGCGTCCGCCCGTGTGCAAGCTTCGTGGAGATTTTCCAAGGCGATTTCAACAGTACCTTCGCCGATGGAAGCAGGCCGGTCGAGGCGAAGTTTCTCACCGTCACCACCCGTATAGAGGGCCATGTCGCTGTCCGAAACGCCCAGGATTTCGCGCAAGACGCCCGCGATCTCGAAGTTGTCCTCTGGATGCGCCGCGATCCAGATGAGGGCGGTCAGCCATGCGGCGGGCGTACGATCGCGCTGCTGTTCATTCGACGAGTGGAGTTGCACAGGCAGGCCCAGCTCGACCAGTTCCTGCTGAATTTCAAGCAGCCAATTTTTTCTCGGACAAAGAATAGCCACCTGGGACCAGCCGCTCGCTCCAAGTCCGGCGGGACCCAGTTCTTGAATTTTTCTCGCCACGAACAGGGCCTCGTGACGCGCGCGTTTCTCGGCGGAGATTTTTTTTCCCGCCGCCTGTTCCGGTTCATCGGGACAAACCCAGCGCGCCACCCGACCCGCTCCCGCATCGTCGCGTGCGACCAGCGTTTCAAAAGCGCATTGGCCGCCGGTATCGTTCAAGACCTGCGGAAAAATCCGGTTCACGAAAGCGATGATCGCCGCGTCGCAACGGAAAGTGACCTGCAACCGGCTGCTCGTCCCACGCGGTTCGGCGGAAATCTCGTCGTGCACGCGCCGGTAAATCCCCAGGTCTGATCGTGGGGCGTAGATCGCCTGCTGAAAATCGCCCACGATACAAAAGCTTTGATCCCCGGTCTGTTGGGAGTTTTCACCCAAGCCCGCGACATGCCGCAAGACCTCGAACTGCCGTGGATCGGTGTCCTGCGCCTCGTCAAGCAGGACACTCAGCCGTTCCGAGGCCAGTTCGCGCCGTACCGCCGGATGCTCCAACACGCGCAAGGCAAGACGCACCTGGTCGTCGTAGGTCATCACCGCCTCGGACAACCGGAACGCTTCGTAGGCGTTCGCGATATGGCGTCCGAAAGCCAGCGCAGCGTGGCGAAGCCAGTTGTGGAGCGGGGCGAATGTTTCGCTCCAGATTTCGGCGAAAGCAGCCGCTTTTTCGGATTCTGGACACTTCGGCAGAGGCCGGAAGCGTTCTCCTGTCGCCCAGGCTTCGCCCCAGCGCGTCGCGGCTTCCTGCGCCTTGACGATGCTCTTCTTTGTGGCGGCGTGGAGGGCGTTGTCCCGATAATCGAGCAACCGCTTCCAATCCAGATTGGGCAGCGAGCCCACTTCGATTTCCTCGCCGGGGAAAATTTCCTTGCCCAGCGCGTAGAGCTTTTCCGGCGCGTAAAAGTGGAAGAGTTCCCGAAGGTTCGCGTCCTGAGCAATCCCCTGCCCGAGACCGCGGATAAGAAAGCGGTTCCACAATTCGTCGTCGACCTCGAGCAGCGCCACTGGCGACGGCAGGCCGAGATAATGGCCGAACCGTTCAAGCAACCGGACGCAATAACTGTGGATCGTCCCGAAGAACGTCTGCTGAAAGGCGCGTTGAACCCGCGTCGAAAGCACCGCTTTGCGAATCGCCACGCGCGCTTTCTGCTGCATCTGCTGGGCCGCGCGCACCGAGTAGGTCACGACGATCAGCCGCGCCAGGCGGTCGACCGCTTCCGCTTCGGGCAGGCTCGCCAGATGGACGATGCGCGCGACAATGGAAGTGGTTTTGCCCACGCCCGCCGGCGCGATGACCGAAATATTTTTTCCCTGCTCATGGACGAAACGGTCGCGCTCCGCCTGATCGATCAACGCGCTCATTCGCCCTCCTCTCCGATCGCGGCTCCATGCACGAGCGCCCATTTCGCGTCGAGAATGTTGGACTGCACAAATCGCGTGGCAATCGGATACGAGGGCGAATAGCCATACGCATTGTCGGCGTCGGGGCGCATCCCGAACATGCCGTCATGATGAAATTTATCGAGCGAGCGGAAGAGCGAAGTGATTTCCAATGCGTCGTCCAATTGGACCTGTGGCTTCAACGGCGCATCGCCGGTATGCAATGAAATCGCCGTCGAGGTCGCGCCGCGCGCCCGCACGGCGAGCGCGTAAAGAAGGGGCTGCAGACCTTTTCCCTCCCCGATCTTTTTTGCGGTCAGACTTTGCGCCGAGCCGGTTTTGAAATCAACCACCCAGCACGCGCAGCCGGAAAAATCGCTGTTTGCCAAGTCGTAGGGGAGAGATCCCGGCTCAACGAGGAGAAGATCGATCCGGCCTTTCAATAGGAAATCGGACTGTCCGGTTCCCGAAAACGCAATCATCACGTCGGGCGGCAGACGAAGCTCACAGAGGAATTGCCTGTCCTGCAAATGAGGAGCGAGCGTCTCGCCCAGGCCGAGCGCCACGGTTCGCGCCTGACCCCACACCTGATCCCACCAGGGATACAATTCGATCCCCGCCGCGCGCGCGCGGTTCCGCAGCAGGAGGGCCTCACGGTCCGCCGCTTCCAACAGCAACGCCAAAAAATCTTTGGGTGAATTTCGTTCGCGGCATTCCCGTAGTGACGTGGCCAGCCAGCGATGGGCCCAGGTGCCGACCGCTCGAGGCCAGCTCAGCATTCCCTCCGGCCAGGGCAACGTGCCCACGATTTCCTCCAGCCAGACGGTGGCGGGATGGTTCCACGCGTCTTCCCATTTTTTGCACGAAAGCTGGATCGGCTGGCGCGACGGTTGGGCGTAGGCAAACTCGTAAGGCCCGAAGGGCTGCGTCTCATCGCGACGCGCGGCGTAGGCGATTTGGGTTGCGGTGATATTTTTCCCCTCATTCCCAAGTTGCACTTGGGAACGCCCTTGCTCACGCAAAACGGTTTCATGCCGCAGGCACCATGCTTCGGTTGCGTTCGCGAGAGTCCGAAATGTTTTCTCGTCGAGCACCCGGCCGGTTTTGACTTGATAGGCATGGTTGAAAAAATCGGAGGGCAACAGGCTGCGCCCGCCCTCGGTCGTCATTGCGGTGAGACAGGCTGCCTCGCGAGTCGATTCGAGGGCCGCGCACAAATCGCGCAGCGCGAGGTCCTGCCGTTCGAGCGGCAAAAGGCAGTGACCGCGATCCGCGCCGACGGTTTCGTGTCCCATCCCCTGGCCGCCCTGGCCCGCGCCGAGACGGTTCAGCGAATGAACCTGCTGGTTGAGTTCGGCCAATTCGTGTCGCGAGCCGAATGCGCCGGCTTCGAAAACACGCGGCCAAACGCCTTCGTTCAGGCCGGTCAGGATGAGGTGGCTCCAAGTCTGGCCGGTCATCTGCGCGTAGATGAGCAGATGCGCCTTGCCGTAAAAATGGTTACCGTCTGCGCAGCGTGTTCGAGTCTGCGAGTCGGTTGATTCCATTAGCCATTCGAGGAACGTGCGGCGTGAAAGTGTTTCCTTATTCTTGCACAACCACGCGGGCGGATCGATCCGCAATTGCGCGAGATGGTCTTCCCAGCCGGGCAGCGTGAGCGCTTCCCTAGTCAGCGCAAGAAACCGGACGAAGGTTGCCTCTTCCGGCAGCGCGATGCGTCGGCGCAGGAAATCAGCCACGGTGTGTGCGCGATTCCCGGTGGAATTTTCCTCCAGATGGAGCGCCAGAAAATTCAAGTCATCGACAAGCGATTCGCCCAGCGCGTTCTCCAAAATATCTGAGATGTTACGAGCCGAAAGCACGGGCTCCATATCACACGAAACGCCCTGCGCCTCGCAGGCGCGTAGCCACGCGATGAGCTGCTGAACGCCTGGCTCTTCCTGGAGCGCGATCCAACTCTGCCAGCAACGCCTCTCGAAAAGCCCCGGTGCGAGCGAGCCCGTTCCGTCGTCAAGCGGGATGTCCAGCCGTCGCAACTCGTCCGCCACGCCGAGCGCGAGCGCGTTTGCCTCGGCGAAGACAATTCCGAGCCGCGTACACGAGTCGCGCTTGAGATAGTCGAGCGCTTGCAAGACAACCGCTCGAATCTGCGAGGCCAGATCAGGCGTGACGCGAAAGGTCAGATTGGTTGTGTCTGCGGACGCATCATGCGAGCGTGTGCTTGTGCCGGGATCGCCCTTTTCGTAAGAAGCGACCAAATTGGCGAAGGGAATGTTGGGTTCATCTGAAGAGTTCGGACTCGGAGGAGAAAGCGCTTCGGTTTGGGTGAGTTCTTCCCAGGAGCTGATCCAGAGTTGATCGATGGCTTCGGCGAAAACGCGCGGCTCGGAAAGCGCGAGGACGGCTTGTTCGGCGGAAAAGACGATGGCCTTCAGGAGATCCCAAAGCGGCCAGTGCGCCGCGTTAAAACCGACCACGAGCAGATTCGCGATCAGCCGTTCGTCGCGCGAGGAGATTTCGCGCCGCAAATGGCAATGCAGACCAGCTTGCGTGGCAATCCGAAATTCCTCCAGCGCATGTTGCATCGCGCGCGCCAACTCGCGTCCGTAGACCGCCCCCTCGCGCGCGGGGTCCCATCCGGCGCCAAGCAGAAGATCATAGGCGCGAAGGAACCCCCCCGGTTCTCGGATTACGCTGGTCAGGGTCGCATTGGCAGTGTCCGTCTTGCGCGTCAGCTTTTCTGCACAGGCGCGCGCGACGAGCCGCAGTTCCGCTTGCGTGGTTGTTTCGATTTTTGGCGGCAGTTCGCCCAGCAGAAACTTACGTGCGTCGCTGGGCGTCCAAAAACGGAGGCCCAGAAAGGAGACTCCCTCCTCGACAAGGCGGCTGCGGAGGTAAAAACTCTCGGCACGGCTCGGCGTCAGCACGACGGTCGGCTTCGGATTTTTCCACGCCGCACCGGCCTGCTCGCGCAACCACTGCCCGGTGAGCATGCGCCACTGCTCCTCGAC
>Ga0182024_10001143_pt1 | contig 68784 bp, 63 predicted proteins | sample P32metaG_FD_120480 | JGI IMG/M metagenome (GOLD analysis project Ga0182024, IMG submission 120480) | Permafrost microbial communities from Stordalen Mire, Sweden - P3-2 metaG (Illumina Assembly) | ecosystem: Environmental > Terrestrial > Soil > Wetlands > Permafrost | place: Sweden: Stordalen...
GTCGTGCCTACTCTCGCCCGTTTGAGGGCGCAGCCTTGGGTGAGCCGGATGCGGTAGTGCCGCAAGTCCGGTTCTAACGGGGGGAGCTTGGGGGAAACCCCAGGCTCCTACCCGGTGTACGCCCGGGTCGTCAACGGCGCCGTAGCCTGAGGCGGTGGACACCCGACCCGAGGACGGCCGTCTCCCGACCCCTGAGGTCATGGTGGCGTCGCGCCCCGAGATCCCGGGCCTGGCCGACGCCCTCCAGGACGCCTTCTTCGACGACCCGGTGCTGTCCTGGATACTGGCCGAGGAGGACAGCCGGGCGCGCCGCCTGGCCCGGCTCTTCGGCGTCCAGCTCCGGGGCCACTACCTGCCCCTCGGTACGACCTGGACGACGGCCGACCACGCCGGCGCCGCCCTCTGGGCCCCACCCGGCCACGCCGTCATTCCCACCGCCACCGTCCTGCGGCACCTGCCCGACACGATGCGGGCCCTCGGCCGGCATGCCCTACGGGCCCTGCGCACCCTCAACCATGTCGAGCGCCTGCAGCCGAAGGAGCCCCACTGGTATCTCGGGGTGCTCGGCACCCGCAAGGCGGCCCAGGGCCGGGGCATCGGCTCGGCCCTTCTCGGCCCGGCGCTCGCTCGCTGTGACAGCGAAGGGGTCCCGGCCTACCTGGAGTCGTCCAAGTACTCCAACATCGCCTTCTACCGCCGCCATGGCTTCGAGGTGACCGGCGAGATCGAGCTGCCCTTCGGAGGACCCTCGGTGTGGCCCATGTGGAGGGATCCCCAGTCCCATTGAGCAGCGAGCCCCCCCTCGGTGCTCTCGACGCGGACGCCCCGACACCCTTCGGGGGTCCGAGTCTGCTGCGGCGGGTGGTGGCCGAGCCGGTCGTCGCCCTCATGATCCAACGCGCCCTCGTCATGGATGTGGCCCACCCCAAGGTGGGAGCCGGGGTGCAGGACCACAGCCAATTTCGGACCCATCCGTGGCGTCGGGCGTGGATCACGGTGGATACCGCTCTGCGCCTGGTGTTCGGACCCACCCCGACGGCACGAGCGGCGGCCCGGCAGATCTACGCCACCCACGACCACATCAACGGCCACCTGGCCGAGCCCGCCGGGACGTGGGCGTCCGATACCGCCTACACGGCCCACGACGCGTCGCTGCTCACGTGGGTGTGGGCCACACTCGTCGATTCGGCCGACGTGGCCTACACGCGCTGGGTCGGACCTTTCACCGCGGCCGAGGCCGACGCCTACTACGCCGACATGGTGGCCTTCGCCCGGTTCGTCGGCATCCCGGCCGAGCTCATCCCGGCCGACAGGTCGGCGTTCGCCACCTATCTGGATGACATGGTGGGTGGCGGCCTTCTGGGGACGACCGAGGCCAGCCGGGAACTGGTCCGGCACATCCTGTGGTTCGAGCACCGCAGCGTCCCGTCGCCGATCGTCCGCGTCGGCCGCCTCCTGGCCGTCACCACCCTCGATCAGCGCCTCGTCGACGCTCTCGATCTCCGGCTCTCGCCCGACGACGAGCGTGTCGCCCGCCGTCTCGACGAGAACCTGCGCGCCTACTATCCGCGCCTCCCGCGGGCCCGTGCCGGCCTCCCCATGCTCTATGTCCTGCTACGGCGACCGACGATCGGTCTGGCCGAACGGGCCCGCTCAGTGCGCGGCCACCTCTGACACCACCGAGCCGTCGTCTCGGTGGGCCACCGGTTCAGACTCGGGGAGGTCGGGTCCCGGGTCATTGCGTTCGGGGTCATTGCGTTCGGGGCGCCGGCGTGGCGGGACGATGCGCAGCACCCCCACGACAGCCAGGATGAGGACGCTCGTGCGCAGCTCGGCGAAGCCCTCGATGGTGTGCCGGGTCACCTCCTGGCCGTCGCCGTGCCAGGCCACGAGCATGGTGAATATCCCGAGAGCGCCCAACATCACCACCGCCTGGAAACTCCGTTCTCGCCACCCACCTCGCACGGCGGCCGTGCCCAGCCCGATCACCGTCAGAGGCAGCAACCACCACCAGGCGGGCCACAGCACCGGCGACGCCGGTGAATCGACGCGGTCGGGCGCCGCATAGAAGGTGAGGAGACCGTTGTCGAAATTGAAGGATCGCTCCGGTCGCTGAAGCGGCTCCGTGAACACGTAGGCGGGATGGGTGACGAGCCACAGGAGATAGGTCGACTGTCCGTGGTTCACGATCCATTGTTCGAGCGGTGCTTCGAGCGAGGCAAGCTTCGGGTCCGAGGTATTGAAGACCTTGGCCGCACCCGGGGTGGGCGGCTTGGTGTCGGCCATGGAGCGGTCGATGGCGCGGGCGTAGGGCATACCGTGGGCGGCGAACCACGCCACCCGTGACGGGAACGGAAAGATACGGACGTAGAGCGCGTTGGCCACGTTCTGGCGCGACCGTCCGGTGTGGACGACGACCCACCCCGTGACGCCGGCGACGAGGAGCAGGCTGACGGCGAGGGCGACGATCCGAAGCGACGACGGCCGATTCCGGCGCCAGCGGGCCAGGGCGACGACGGCGACGATGACACCGAGGGCCGCCACCGTCCACACCTGGGCGTCGCGGGTGGCGGCGAAGAGGAGGGCCACGAACCCGAGGGCGGTCACCCGCGGCCACGTGAGCCCGCGCACGGCCCAGATGGTGGCGGCCACCAACAGGGCCAGAAGGCTGAGCGACAGTGACTCCGAGAGCACGGACCGGTTCCACAAGGTGATCGGCGTGGTGGTGGCGAAGCCGAGCACTATCCAGACGGCCACCACCCGCCGCCAACCCTCGGGCACCAACCGGCCGACAGTGAAGGCGAGAAATCCCCAGGCGCCCACGGCGAGCACCGATTGCAGGGCGGTGAATCCCGTCGCCGATCCCGCCAGCTTGAGGACGAGGGGCACGAGCGGCGGGCGTTGGCCGGCCCAGAAACCCGTGCTCCACACCGGGTTGGCGGCCACCGTGGCGTAGGACATCGAGTCGGTCCAGATCACCGGTTGCCCGACCGTGCCCTGCCAGAAGATGTACCAGGCGAACCCGCACCAGCCGGCCAGAGCCAAGACCGGGGCCACCAGATCGCGATGATCGGTCAGGGCCCCGTTGTCCCCGTCGCCCCTCACAGGACGAGGTTAGGACAGCTGTTCCTACTTACGCTGCCAGGTGTCGGAGAAGGCGGAGGCCGATCCCGAGTACTCGCTCTCGAGGGTCGACACCTTGGCCAGGGGCTTGGAGCGGCCGGCGATTCTCTCGATGCCCGAGCTGTCCCACCACTGCGGAGCCGAGATCGGTCCCGAGTCGCCCAGAACGTTCGTGGCCTGGGCGTCGGTGAAGTTCACGGTGCCGTAGTCGGCCAGCGGAAACCACGTCGTCGTCTTGGACCCGTAGTGGGCCGGGGACTCGGCGATCCATTCGGCCGACGTGCGGGCGCAGTCGAGGCCGGGGCCGCACGGCTCCAATTGCGCCAGCGAGTGTCCCGTGGTGACGTCGGTGACGGTGATCTGGAACGGTGTCGTGAAGGAGTACGTCGTCGGCGAGTAGACCACGCTGGCAAAAATTTGGTCTCCGGCATTGACGGCGAACGTCGTCTGCACGGCATCGCTCGGCCACATCTCATAGAAGGCTTTGTACCGAGGGACACCGTTCACGCACTGGGCCGACGTCCCGCCCTGCTCGACCGAACGCTCCATGGAAGGTTCGGTGGAGGGCCACCCGTCGAACCCGACCCAGAACAGCGTCCAGGCGTCCTTCTTCGGGCACGTCACGGCCGGCTCGGTCCACTGGGCGCTCACCTGATTGAAACCGCCGTTATTGCCCAACGGGGCATAGGCCACGTAGCCGGACCAGTTGGGCGAGGTGGCGACACCGGGAGCCACCTTGGACACCTTCTCGGCGTGACGAACGATGGCGGCGTGCGCGTGGCTGCGGGTCGGCGACGCCCCGGCGGTCAGGGGCTTGGCCACCACGACGATCAGGGCGCTCAGGAGCACGACGGCGCAGAGAAGGAGCGTCGGACCCCACCCGCGCTCTTCGACTTCGGGGAGGCAGATGGCGCTGGGGTCAGCCGCCTGGGACCCCGGTCCCGCCGCATCTCGGCTTGCTGTCGACATCGGGGACGACACGTCGCTTCTCTCCCAGGGGGTCTCTCTCCCGTGCCTGCGATCTGCGGGAGCCTTCCTCCCACAGGCTGAGGGAGCACCGACAATGCCCTCCCACCGACAGATCAACATTCCGTCAAATCAGGCACGCAGAGGGGGCAAGCGACGACCTACCGTGTGACTGTGCCGGACCGCAGCGGATGGGAGGACGAAGCCGAGAGCTGGGTCCGCTGGGCCCGGACCGAGGGTCACGATGCCTACTGGTTCTACCGGCAGTCCTTCTTCGAGAGGATGGTCCCCCCTCCGGGGGCGAGGACCGTCGAGTTGGGCTCGGGCGAAGGCCGGGTGAGCCGGGATCTGCGTGACCGCGGTCATCGCACCGTGGGCGTCGAGCTGTCACCGACGCTGGTGCGCCACGCCCGAGACGCCGACCCCGGTGGGACCTACCTGCTGGCCGACGCGTCGAAGCTGCCCCTGGCCGACGCCAGTTGCGACCTGGTCGTCGCCTACAACACGCTCATGGACATCGCCGACATGGACGCGGCCGTGGCCGAGGCGGGACGGATCCTCGTCCCCGGCGGGCGCTTCTGTGTCTGTGTCACCCATCCGATGAGCAACACCGGGCACTTCGACGGACCGGCACCGGATGCGACCTTTGTCGTCTCCACCACGTACTTCGGTCGGCGCCGCTTCGAAGGGACCGAGGCACGCGACGGGCTCACGATGACCTTCCGGGGATGGAGCTACGCCCTCGAGGAGTACGCCTTGGCCTTCGAGCGAGCCGGTTTCCTGATCGAGGCCATGCGCGAACCGGTGCCCGAGGCGGGCGAGCCCCATCTCCTGCGGTGGTGGCGCGTCCCGTTGTTTCTCCACATAAGGGCCGTGCGCCCCTGAGGCCGGTCGGGTCGAACGGCATAGAGTCAGTGCTGGAGAGCCGGAAAGCCTGGTCGGCATGTCATCCGTTCGCCCAAGGGAGCCGACGTGGCCATCGCCGCCTTTCTGGCTGGAGCCGTCATCAGCCTCGGTACCAGTTGGGTCCTCGTCACCCGGCTGGAGCGGCTCGGCGAGCGGATCGGGTTCTCCGAAGCCCTGCTCGGCCTCCTCGCCGCCCTCGCCGCCGACACGCCGGAGATCACCTCGGCCGTCACCGCCCTCGCCCACCATGAGCAGGCGGTGGGCTCGGGAGTGGTGATCGGGTCGAACGTGTTCAACCTGGCGGCGCTGCTCGGGTTGGGGGCCGTCGTGGCCGGACGCATCGGGCTCCACCGCAAGGTCGTGATACTGGGCGGCGCCGCGGGGTCATGGGTGGCGATCGTGTGTGTCGTGAGCGTCGTCGGCCTCATCGGTCCCGGCCTCGGGCTCGCTCTGGTGTTGGTCGTCTTCGTGCCCTACGTGGTTCTCTCGGCCACAGGCCAGACGATGATCCCTCGCCTTCTTCTGTCCCGGCCGCTGGGCCGCTCGTTCGATGGCGTGGCTGACGACGGCGGTGGCCGAGGAGGAGGGCGAGCTCGCCCAAGCCATTCGTCCGCGCCCCGGGACACGACGCGACGCGGCGGTGGCGTTGGTGGCACTGGTGGTCATCGTCAGTTCGAGCGTCGTCATGGAGCGCGCCGCGTCTTCTCTCGGACGCCGCTACGAGGTGGCTGGCATCGTCGTCGGAGGTGTGATCCTGGCCGCGGTGACGAGCCTTCCCAACGCCGTCGCCGGTGTCTACCTGGCCGCACGCGGCCGAGGTGCGGCCATGCTGAGCACCACGCTGAACAGCAACGCCTTCAACGTGGTTCTCGGACTGCTCCTGCCCGCCACCGTGACCGGATTGGCGAAGCCCTCTGGTTCCGAGACCCTCATTGCGTGTTCCTACGGCGCGCTGACGGCGATCACCCTCGTCTTCGCCTACGGGGCCCGAGGGCTCCGGCGCCGGCAGGGACTGGTCATCATCGCCGGCTACGTCGGATTCGTGGTGGCGCTGCTGGTGGTCTCGTGACGCCTCGTCCGGCACGGCCCATGAAACCGGTGGCACGGCCAACGACGACATGGGTACAGTGACGGCGGCGACGCAAAATCGTCGCCCGCTGTCGAACAGGGGAAGTCCGGTCAAAGTCCGGCGCTGGCCCGCAACCGTAGACGGGGAGTATCGAACCCCGTAAGCCGGGATACCTGGCGATGGTGACTCCTATCGAACCGTCGGAAGGCACGGTGACTGGGACCCGTATGGGCGTCAGTTCCGCCTCCCGGGCCTCCGGAACCCGGGAGAGGAAACATGATGTCGTCATTCATTCGGCGGGCAACCGCCGCCGGTCTGTTGATCCTGTCAGCGGGGTTGGCCATGACCGGGCCCGCATCGGCATCGGCACTACCGTCACGGGTGTCACCGTCATGGGTGTCACCGGTAGGGGTGTCACCGGCAACCAAGCCGGCACCCACGGCGGCACAGGCCGGCGCAAGTTGGCTCGGTGCCCAGTTCACGGGCAAGGAGATCGAGACCGGCGGTGCACCCGATCCGAGCTCGACCGTCCAGGCCGTGCTCGCTTTCGCGGCGGCTGGTGTCGGTGGCAAGAAGGCTCACGCCGGCCTTGCATGGTTGAAGAAGAACTTCGAGTCGTACGTCAGCCCCGGCGGTGTCGATGACGCCGGGTCGCTGTCCTACGTCATCCTGGCGGCACAGGCCTTCGGGGTCGATCCCACGCAATTCGGGGGGAAGAAACCGACGAACAACCTGATCAACCGCCTGGAGGCGACGCAACACACGACCGGGTCAGATGCCGGACTGTTCGGTTCGCAGGACCCGACCTATGACGGGGCCTTTCGCCAGGGCCTGTCGCTCGCGGCTCTGGCCAATCAAGGGATCCCGAGCTCCGATCCGACGATGCACGCCGGTATCAGGTGGCTTAAGGATCAGCAGTGCCGCGATGGAGGTTGGCAGGCTTATCGATCAGATACGAGGACCCCCTGCCCGGCCCCCAACACGAGCACATTCGCCGGTCCGGACACGAACTCGACAGCGCTGGCCGTCATGGGACTGGTGGCCGCCGGGGCCACGTTCCCCCATGATCCGACAGCTTTCTTCGTATCGGCCCAGAACTCCGACGGCGGTTTCGAGTTCGTCGGCACCTCGAGCCCCGGATCATCGGACCCGGACTCCACCGGCGAGGTCATCCAAGCGCTGGTGGCCCTCGGCGACATCAACAAGCCGGAATTCACCCAATCAGGGGGGACGCCTCTGACGGCGCTGGCCAGCTTCCAGTTGGGATGTTCGCCCGGGGCCGCTGACGACGGGGCCTACTTTTTCCCGGGCGATGACGTTCCGGACCTGCTGGCGACGTTGCAAGCGGTACCGGGCGCGGCCGAAGTCGCATTTCCGATCAAGCCGGGGACGATCAAGTCGTCGCTACCCAAGTTGAAGTGCCCGGCCTGAGACGAGAACCGATGATCAGTGAGCGAACAGTGCTGAGGACGGCGGCGTCGGCCGCCGCTCTTCGCACCTCGGGTCCCTCCATGAGTCGCCGGCGTCTCAGCACACGACGGAGCGCGGTGACGGGCACCGGCGCCAGCGGCCGATGAGGCGCGTCGGGCGCCTGGGTATGACATGGCTCACCGTCGTCGCTTTCTCGGTGGCCGGAGCGACGGCCGGCGGGATCATGATCGTCGTCGCCGCCGCTACCCCGGCGGCCGCCGATCCCATCGGAGACTGCAGCACCACGATCGGAGTGATCGTGGCCGTCGACTTCACCGCCTGGGGTGGCAACATCGAACGCGGTTGCGATGCCACGCTCACCACCGGTTTCGACGCCCTCCACGCGGCAGGATTCACGACGGCGGACGACGCGCAGGACGGACCCACGTTCATCTGCCGGATCGACGACGAGCCCTCTGCGGCCGAGGATGCGTGCATAACGACACCTCCGGCCGACGCCTACTGGTCCTACTGGCACGCCGATGTCGGACAAGACACGTGGAGCTACAGCCAGGTGGGCGCCGTGAGCTACCACCCTCCGGCCGGCAGCGTCGATGCCTGGACGTTCGGTGCCACCGACATCGACGGAACCGACGCGCAGCCCACATTCCCCCCGAGCGCGGTCCGAGCCACGAATACCTCGGTGGGTTCGTCGAGCACGACGAAGTCCGTGGCGCCCACGAGCACGACGGCTCCTGCTCCATCCCGAGCGCCCCCCACGGCCGGTGGCGGGGGAACGACGCCCAGCTCTGTCCGACCCTCCTCGCCGTCGACAACGAGCGCCCGTGATCCCGGCACCGGGCAACATTCCGTCACTTCCACGACGGATCCGGAAACGTCGACGTCGACGACATCGGGTCGTTCGGAACCCGCTCCGGCCGGCGGTAGACGATCGGCCCCGAGGATCGTCGACGCCGTGCCGGAGGCGATCAACAGACAGACAGCGGGATCACCGGTACCCCTTCTTGTCGGTGCCGGTGTCGTGGCCGCGCTCATGGGGGGCGCCGGCATCGTGGCGTGGCGTCGCCGCCGCATCAGCTGACCCGTGTCCGCCGGCGCTCTTCGTTCCAGGATCGGTGCCGGCCATCGGGTTCCACGCACCCTCCACCCGGTGGCCTGGTGGATCTGGGCCCTCGGATTGGCCGCCGCCGTCAGCCACACCACCAATCCCGTCCTGCTGCTTCTCGTCCTGGGGGTCCTCGCTTTCGTGGTCGCCAACCGCCGGGCTGATGCTCCGTGGGCCCGGGCGTTCAAGTACTACCTGTACCTCGCCCTTACCGTCGTGGCCATCCGCGTGATCTTCCGATCGGTCTTCGGAGGCGACATCGGTGCGCAGCACGCGGCGGTGCTGTTCACATTGCCTCACATACCCCTGCCCTCGTGGGCGGCGGGGATCCAGCTCGGGGGTCCGGTCACGCTCGAGGGCACCATGGCGGCGCTCTACGACGGGCTGAGACTGGGAACGCTGCTGTGCTGCCTAGGTGCCGCCAATACGCTGGCCAATCCGAAGCGCGCTTTACGCGTGCTGCCGGGGGCGCTCTACGAACTCGGGGTGGCGGTCGTGGTCTCGTTGAGCGTGGCCCCGCAATTGGTGGAGAGCGTGCAGCGGGTGCGACGGGCCCGCAAGCTGCGCGGCGGGGCCACGGGCGGCTTCCGTGCGCTGCGAAGCATTGCCATCCCCGTGCTCGAAGACTCCCTGGAGCGGTCACTTCGACTGGCGGCGGCCATGGACTCACGCGGCTACGGACGCACGGGGGGGGTATCACCAAAGACCAGGCGGACCACCGGTGCGCTCATGATCACGGGAATGTGTGGTCTCTGCATCGGTGCCTACGGTCTGCTCAACGGCTCGACACTGAGGTCGTTCGTCCTGCCCGCCTTCACGGGGGGAACCGTCCTGTGTTGCCTCGGTCTGCTGCTCGGAGGCCGCCAGGTCCGCCGCAGCCAGTACCGGCCCGATCCCTGGAAGGCGCCGGAATGGACCGTCTCGTTGTGCGGGATGGTTCCGGCCGCCATCCTCATCGCCGGAGTCGGCTTCAGTGCCGTCGGCGTCTACCCGCCCACCGATCCACTTGTCTGGCCGTCGTTTCCCTTGGTGCCGGCGGTGGCCATCATCGCTGCCGCCGTGGCCGCCTGGGCCGCCCCGCCGCCTCTTCGCCCCGAGCGATCGGCACAGCCAACGGAACGTCCCGTGTCCGAAACCACTGCCGGCCGAGCGAGGCCGGCTCGACATACCGCACGGGTGCCGACGTGATCGAGTTCGAACATGCGAGCGTCACCTACGCCAACGCCACCACCCCAGTCCTGCGCGATGTCGATCTCCATATCGAAGAAGGCGAGCTGGCCCTCGTCGTCGGTCGCACCGGTGTCGGAAAGTCGACCTTGCTCGGTGCCATCAACGGCCTGGTTCCGCACTTCACCGGTGGGACTCTCTCGGGTCGGGTGGCGGTGGACGGTCGTGATACGCGGACCCATGCGCCGCGCGAACTTGCCGACGTCGTCGGTGTGGTCGGCCAGGATCCCCTGGCCGGTTTCGTGACGGACACGGTGGAAGAAGAGCTTGCCTACGCCATGGAGCAGTTGGCGGTCCCCCCAGAAGTGATGCGGAAGCGGGTGGAGGAGACGCTCGATCTCCTGGGCATCGCCGACCTGCGGAGCCGCGCTCTCTACGAGCTCTCCGGTGGCCAGCAGCAGAGAGTGGCCATCGGCTCGGTGCTCACCGCCCATCCGCGCATTCTGGTTCTCGACGAACCGACTTCTGCTCTGGACCCCACCGCCGCCGAGGAGGTGCTCGCCGCCATTACCCGCATGGTCCATGACCTCGGGGTCACCGTCGTCCTCGCCGAACACAGGCTCGAGAGGGTGGTCCAGTATGCAGACCGGGTCATCGAAGTGCGACGAGACGGGACAGTGTCGTCCGGGCCCCCGGCCGAGATGCTGGTCTCCACCGAGGTCGCCCCTCCGGTGGTCGAGCTCGGCCGGCTCGCCCGTTGGCATCCGCTTCCGTTGTCGGTGCGCGACGCCCGACGTCGCGCTGGGCCGCTGCGGGCCGAGCTCGCCGGCGTGACAGTCGCCCCTCCGGCGCGGACTGTGGGCCGAAGACGTGCCGGGGTCCTCCTCAAGGCTCGAAAAGTGGTGGTGAGATATGGGACCGTGGTGGCTGTACGCGGGGTCGACCTCGAACTCTTCGGTGGCCAGGTGACGGCTCTCATGGGCCGCAACGGCTCGGGGAAGTCCTCGCTTTTGTGGGCGCTCCAGGGCTCCGGAGAGCGTCAAGCCGGATCCGTCGACGTCGGTGGCGTCGACCCCGGGTCGCTCTCGTCGGCCAAGGCCCGTCGACTCATCGGCCTGGTGCCCCAAACTCCGGCGGACCTCCTCTATCTCGACACCGTGGCCCAAGAGTGCGCCCAAGCCGACCGCGAGTCGGAGGGATCCAGCCACGAGAGTGCCCGGGCCCTTCTCGATCGTCTGGCTCCGGGTATTGCCGACGGAACGCACCCGCGTGACCTCTCTGAAGGTCAACGCCTCTCGCTCGTCCTTGCCGTTCAGCTGGTGGCCGCCCCTCGGGTCGTCCTTCTCGACGAACCGACACGGGGTCTCGACTATCGAGCCAAACGGACCTTGATCGACATCATCGACCTCCTGGCCTCTGAAGGCCGGGCCATAGTGGTGTCGACCCACGACGTGGAGTTCGCCGCCGCCGCTGTGGATCGGGTCGTCGTGATGGCCGATGGCGACATCGTCGCCGACGGGCCGACGGCAGATGTGGTGGGTGCCTCCCCGGCCTTCGCCCCTCAGGTGGCGAAGATCCTGGCTCCGCTGGCCTACCTCACCATGGACCAGGTGCGATGCGCCGTTGCCGACGTGCCACCATGCTGAGGCCGGCCGTCGCCATACGGGTCGGTATGCGGTCACGAGTGACAATCGTCATGGCTTCTCTCCTTGGACTCGTAGCCTTCCTATGGCCATTTGTGGTCGCCCCCGGAACGTTCGGTGACAACGCCATGGCTCCGCTGATGTTCGGAGTGCTGCTGGTCCTCGTGCTCGCCGTCGTCTTCGCCGATATTTCTGACGGCGGTATCGATGCCAAGGCCATCGCCATGCTGGGGGTGCTGTCGGCCATCGGGGCCGCCCTGCGCCCATTGGGGGCCGGCACGGCGGGCATCGAGACGGTCTTGTTCACGCTGGTGATCGCCGGGCGGGTCTTCGGCCCCGGCTTCGGCTTCGCCCTGGGATGCACAACGCTGTTCGCGTCAGCACTCATCACCGGTGGCGTGGGGCCGTGGATGCCGTACCAGATGTTCGGATGTGCATGGGTGGGGATGTTCGCCGGACTGCTCCCACCGGTGAAGGGCACCCGTGAGGTCCTGATGCTGGCCGTCTACGGCGCCCTGTCGGGGTACGTCTTCGGCTTCATGCTGAACCTCTCGTTCTGGCCATTCGTCATCGACCCGCACAGCACGGTGGCCTATCTACCGGGTGCCGCATTTGCCACCAACGTGCACCGGTACCTGGTATTCGATGCCACCACGTCGCTCGGCTGGGATACGGGCCGAGCCATCACCACCTTCGTCGGCATCGGGCTTCTCGGTCCGGCCATGCTGGCCACGTTCCGTCGCGCCTCGCGCCGAGCCGCCTTCGAGGCACCCATCGTCTTCGAGGACCCGAATGGCCGTCGCTGAGGCGGGTGTCTACGTACCGGGCGCCGGACCGAGGATGCCGTGGACGGCACCGAGAAGCTGCTGGGGCGACACCGGCTTGTGCAGGTACTGCACCACCTTGACGCCGAGCCGCTGGCGCTCCTCGGCGCTCAGACTGAAGGCCGAGTGGACGACGACCGGAGGCAACTCCACCAGGGCCTCGATGAGCGACACTCCGTCGAGCTTGGGCATCCGGATGTCGAGCAGGACCATGCCGTAGCGGTTCTCCCGCAGCAGCCCGAAGGCGGCCGCACCGTCCTCGGCCTCGACCACGCTGAAACCTGAGGTTCGCAGGACCTCGCACATCGACCGGCGCACGTCGGCCTCGTCGTCGACCACGAGCACGTCGGCCCGCAGGGTGCGCGCCTCGAACGGGACGGACCCGGTGCCTCCACTGGTCATCGCTGTTGCCGCCGCCGTGCCATGCGGGTCATGACGTTCACCGTCGTGCCAGCTCGGGGGCCGAGGCGATGGGAAGTCTCACGGTGACGACAGCACCACCGGTCGCACCGTTACGCAAGGAGACGTCGCCTCCGTGGGCCTCGACGATGCGGGACACGATGGCGAGCCCGAGTCCGGTCCCACTGGCCTTGGTGGTGAAGAACGGATCGAAGACCCTGTCCATGGTCGCCGCCTCGACTCCACTCCCGGAGTCGGCGATGGTGAGGACGACGTGCCCGCCCTGCGTCGATGCCTGAACACGCAAGGTCCCCCCGTCGGGCATGGCCTGGAAGCCGTTCACGATCAGGTTGGCGATCACCTGGGTGAACTGATCGCTGTCGGCCTGGAACACGAGGGGCGGGACGTCGACCTCCACCTCGATCCCCGACGGGGCGGGCGTGGCCTCGAGCACCTCCTCCACGACGGCGCCAAGATCGATGGGGACAGGATTCGGTTCGCGGTGGCGGATGAAGGCCGTGAGATTGTCGGCCAGGGTGGCGGCCCTGGTCGTCTGGCGTTCGGCCATGTCGAGGTGCCGATCGATGTCAGGGGTGATCGTGGTTCCGAGGGTATGGCGGACCATGAAATGGGCGTTGATGACGGCGGCCAGCGGATTGCGCAGCTCGTGGCCGATGGTGGATGCCATCTCGCCCAGAGCCGATAGTCGTTCGCTACGCATGAGAGCGGCATGGGAGCGGTCGAGCTCGGCGGTGCGCTCGGCCACGAGGTTCGTGGCGTAGCGGTGGCGCCGGACGAGGACCTCGACCGTGCTGCCGATGGCCAAGGCCAGAAGGAGACCGACACCGAGGATGATGTAAGGGGCGGCATTGGGGAAGTCGCCGGCGAGGGGGGTCCGAGCCGAGGCCACGAGCCACCACTTCTCGGACCCGACACCGACGGCGGCCACGGCCGTGGGGCCGACGAGGGGCAACGAATGTGTGTTGGAAAGGACCAACTGATCCTGTGTGGGTTCCCGTGTCGCATACACGGCGGCCCGTAGGACGCGGAACGGCGCCCCCTGCACCGCCGTGATGGCGAGGAAAGGACTGATCTGCAGCTGCTCGTAGATGGCTGTGCCGGTCGGTGCCAGGGGCGGCCCGACGGCGAACCCGAGCGTCGCCGTCTTCCCGTTGTAGTTCACCGGACCCGGAGTGATATCACCACCGGCTTTGGCGAGCGTCGCCTCCACCGCCGCGCCGGGGGGCTGTCCGACGGTGAAACCCTTTCCGACGACGGCCGTGACGACGAACCCGGTACTCGTCTTGCGGGCCAGGATGACGGCACCGGCAGCGGCCGCCGCCAACTTTGCCTCGGTGTCGAACGCCGTCGGCGAGGCGTTCGTCAGGGTCACACCGGAGGCGAGAGCTTGGAGCGGGGCGCCGATGGTGGTGACGAGCGACGAGACGTACTCGGCCGCCTGGGTCGTGTCGCTCTTGAGCAGGGCCTGGTTCTGGCTGGCGACGCTGCGGTTGGTGAGCACGAAGCCCAGCACCGTGGCCGCGGCGACGACCAGCGTGACACCTACCGTCAGAGGAGAGGGTCGCCAACCACCCCGCTCCATTGTGCCTCCCCGCACTTGTTCATCTCGTGGGTTCGTGTGCTGCGTGTTTTGCGATTCTCTACCTGGTCAGGCGGTACGTCAACGATATGCGCCGTCACCTGCGCGCCCCCCGTGACGACGGCAGTTGCCCATCAAGACCGATTCAGCACGTCCCCACAGCCTTTGCCGTGACTCAGGGGACACACACGTGGAATTACCTATGTGGAATTACCTATACCGATTCAGGTGGAACCACCTGGTCGGCGTGGGCCCGCATCTCGTGACACCAGGGAAGGAGCGGATGGGGCCGTTATCGCTCGGGGGGAACCTGCGCTGCTGTCGGGAGGCCGTTGGTCAAGACATAACGGACCAACTCGGTTCGGGATTCGAGGTCGAGTTTTGTGAAGACGTGGTTGACGTGGCCCTCCACGGTGCGCGTACTCACGCCCAGGCGAATGGCGATCGCCTTGTTGGACAGTCCGTCGGCCACCAGGGCGACGACCTCCTGTTCCCTGAGCGTGAGTCGGGGCCCTCGGGCGACGGCGGTCAACGAGTTCGCCCCGGCCAGGCGGCTGGAGACGGCCGGATCGAGAACCGTCGTTCCCATGCCGACGGCACGCACGGCGTTGATGAGATCGTCACGGGCCATGGTCTTCAACAGGTAGCCGGCCACGCCCGCTTCGAAGGCCCGGCGAACGAAAGCATCGTCGTCGTGGGCCGAGAGGATCACCACGCGGGTGGCCGGATGGTCGGTCGACAACTGACGCGCCAGATCGATGCCGTTGCGCCCGGAGAGCTGGATGTCGACGAGGGCCACGTCGGGGCGCTGTTGGTCGATGACGTTCAGCGCCGCATCCCAGGTGTCGGCCTCGCCCACCACCACGATGTCGTCCGTGGTCTCGAGCACCTGTCTCGTCCCCGCCCGCAGCACCTCGTGGTCGTCGATGACGACCACGCGCAGGGGCCCGTCAGATCCCTTGTCGTCGAATCCCCCCACACCGCCGGACACACCCAAATTCTACAGCGAAGACTTTCATCACCCGCTGTTATCGGACCGACCCTTCCTGTAGGACCGCCCGGTTGGCCCTTTCGGGCCCCGTCGGGGCGCCCCCGGGAGTCGGTCGGTGTTGACCCAATATTGGCTCGAGACAGAGCGAACGTTGTCCGTGAGCCCTCACGCTGTTCCCCAGGTCCGCGTCGGATCTGCCACTGGGTGGCGGGGGGATGGAGAATGAGACGGTTCGTGCCCGGTGTCGATTCCTATCTGGGACCCGGGGTCCCGGCCCTGTTGCGATTCACGGGGCCCGAATTCGGAGAGATTTCCCTGATCAAAGAGCGGGTGACAACCCTGAGCGACAGGTTCCGGCAGCTGTGTTACTGGCGCCAGGTCGTGAACGCAGAGAACAACTGAAAAGGCATTCCCCGGTCCACAACCTTTCCGGATCATCCCCGGACGGCGATTGCCATCAGCCGGGGACGGCGACCCGGAGTCGAACGGTGACGCTGCTCGTGTGTGGCGCCAGTGTCACCGTGCCGGTGCGACGGTTGATCGTGCCGGAGGAGGTGCCGGCGATGTTGCCCACGAATGACGGCAGCTGGAAGAGCACCGGGCCCGACGGCGGTCGACCGCTCAGGGTCAAGGACACCGATGTGCCGGTGGACGAGATCCTGATGCCGAGCCTCTGACCGTTGGTGGTCGGGAAATTGGTGACCGACATCGACCGGCCCGAACGCAGCCACGGGGCCGGCACACCGCGGCCCACGATCAGGGTGCCATCGGACCTCTCGGCCACGAGTGAGTCCAACAAGACTTTGTTCGCTTCGGACATGGCCCAGGCATGGGGGGAGGAACCCTGACCGGCGGCCGGGTGCTTCCCGGCCCATGGGGTCGTGGCCGAGGGGGCGCTCGAGCTTTCCCACCAGGAGTACGGCCCGCTCTGATCGTTGGTGATCATGAACTCGTAGCTCACGATCCCCTGGTCACGATGGTGTGTGCTGGCCAGGCCCCAGCTGCCGTAGCCGGCGTTGTAGGCGGTCGAGTAATAGTCCGATGGAAAGCCGCCGAACGTGTTCGGGGGGAGCTCGCCCCGCAGCCGACCGAATCCGTAGGAGTAGGTGGCGTCGATAAGGGTGAGCCCGGGTCCAGACACGGGCGCGTCGAACAGTTGGGCGTCCCAGGCCCATTTCCCGAACTGGAAGGGCGCCGCCCAGTTGGCGTCCTCGGGGTTGTTGCACCGGTTCGAGGTATTGGGTTCGGTCATGGAACAGGGGAGGTAGTTCAGCTGCGAGCGGGTGATGGTGGCGTCGAGGGTGGCACTGGTCGCCGCCAGGAGGGCGTCGTACTCAGTCGTCGCCCATTGCACTTCCGTGTGGTCGTCGACGCGCTGGGCCAGGTAGCGGTAGGCGGCGAGGCCCATCAAAGCTTCGTAGTCGTCGACGGTCCAGTAGCCGTCGGAATCGATGTCGTTCGTGAGCCCCATGATCCCGCCGGGGCCGGTCCGGTCGGCGGCGATGGTGTGGGCGGTGTTTTCGATGCTCGGCTCGGTGGCCCCGCCGGGCCCGGCAGTGGCGAAGTTCGCCTTGACGAAGCTGAGATCACCGGTCTTCATGAGGTAGATGGCCCAGGGCCATGCGTACGTCCAGGTTCCGTCCTCGTACTGCCCCTGCGACCCGACGACGTTGCGCGCTTCGAGCAGCAGCGCGTGGGCGTTGGCATAGTCCCCCTGGGTGAAGAGGTTGGCCAGGATGCCGACGACGTCGTGGCTGAACTCTGATTCGTAGCCGTTGACGCCGGTGTTCAGGTCGTTCCCGCTGCGGGCGATCTCGGTGTAGATGAATCCGCTGCGGTAGGCGTCGTCGAGCGATGCATCGGGGACCGAGACGGCGGCGATCCGGGCCAGTTGCTCGTTCCAGAAACTCTTCATGTGGGAGAAGTGCCGAGCGAAGCTCCCGGCGCTGTCCAACATGGCCGCCGTGGGCCACGGGTAGTCGTTGCCGAAGCGGTCGACCGCCACCACGTAATCATGGACGGCCGACCCATGGGCCGTGACGGTGTCAGGGGCCGTGTTTAGAGCCACCAGTCCGGCCGACGGGGCCGGATCGGCCACAACGACATGGGCGGTGGCGTTGTCGACGGCCACCCGGCTGTAGACGGCGACGTAGGAATCGCCGCCCAGCACCACCTTGTCGGCGAACTCCGTGATCGAGACGGTGGCGCCGGAGATCCGGAACGTCGTGACCTGGGCGGGGAGATAGCCGCCGGCGTCGGCCCATGTCATCGGGGCGCCGTCGTAGATCCCGAATCCGAAGTTCCGGTTGATGCCGTCCTGGACGAAGAAGGTCCCGCCCAGGCACGTCACGACCCCCTGATGATTGCCGGCCCATCCGATGGCCGAGGCGGTGCCGTCGGCACCGGTGTAGGCGTCGGTGTTTATGTTGAAATTGCAGTCGTACCGGGGCGACGGACCGGCGGTGGCGACGACAGCGGTGGGGGAGCCTTGGGCACCGGGCGGCGCGATCGTGGCGGATGCTCCCCGGGCGGCGACGGGAACGGTCACGCCCCCGAGGACGATCACAGCCACGACCACCGATGCGCCGAGTGGCCCGATGCCCATTCGTCGATGTCTGCTGCCGCTCGTCCTGACCGCCGTTCGGGTGCCCACCGGGACAGTCTGCTGTACCGGGCATGCCCGGTGCCGGTGCCGGCGCCGGTGCCGGTGCCGGTGCCTCAGCCGGCCACGACCGTCAGGGTGAACGCCTAGTTCACGACGGTCTTGGTGGAGCCCTTTGCATAGGTGGAAACGATGGTGAAGTTGTCGACGCCGATTTTGACGGGGGTGCCGGAGATGGTGGTGGTGCCGTTTTCGTTCTTCTCGAGAGTGAGGTGCTTCGGCAGCTTGCCCTTCTTCGAGATCGACGGCACCGGTACGCCTGTCGTGGTGATCGTGAAAGAGAAGGGGGAACCGACCGTGTCGGTGGCCCGGTCGGGGCTGGTGATGACCTGGGGCGGCAGGGCCAGGTTGACCGACCCGAAGTCGCAGGGTGCGGGTCGGGTCACGCCGCGCTGGTCGGGAGTCGAGCACAACGATGCGTTGGTGACGGCACCGACGGCGGGCGACGCCGATGAGATGATCGACGAAGGCGGCCGATGCCGCCACCTCGGGCCGCGTGGGCGACATGCATGGACTTCAACTCGGCGTGGCCCCCGTCGAGCTGCTTCAAGGCCCCGGCTCCGAGGAGCTCACCATCGAGGCGGAAGCTGAAGGATGTGACGGTGGGATCGAGGAGGCCGTCGACGTCGAGGGCGTGGACGTCCTCCGGGGGACTGTGCGAGTGGTTGAAGACAAGGTGGCCGTCGAGCAGCTCGCTCACGTCCGTGGCCCGTGGGTCGTCGATCGAGATCTCTCCCTCGGGTACAGCAGGAACCAACGTGACCGGTCAGGCCTTCGGGTCGAGGGCGCCGAACCGGACGCCGGTGAGCTCAACGGACACGTCCCAGAGGCGTCGGGCGGTGTCAGGATCCCTGGCCGCCCGCACGAACGACACGGGCTTGGGACCACCCCGCATGCCGAAGAGCCCGTCGGGGCCGAAGTACTGGCCGCCGCGCACTTCGGGTGCGGTGGCGGCGTAGAGGCTGGGGAGGGCTCCGCCGGCGGCGGACTGAGCGAAGACCGAGTTGCCGAGATCGCCGAGCCTCTTCATGATCCTCGACCCGCTCATCTGGGGGCCGACGGCCTGCAGGTTGGTGGCGGCGTAGCCGGGGTGGGACGCCACGCTCGTGAGGTCGACGCCCAGGTTGGTCGCCCGGCGGTCGAGCTCGAGGGTGAACAACTGGTTCGACAGCTTGGCCTGGGCGTAGGCGGTCCACTTCCCGTAGCGGCCCGCGCCGGTGAGGTCGTCGAACCTGATGCGCCCGATCCGGGCCACCTCGCTGCTGACCGTGACCACTCTGGCCCCTGGCCGTGCGGCCAGCCTGTCGAGGAGGAGTCCGGTGAGGGCAAAGTGGCCGAGATGATTGGTGCCGAACTGCATCTCGAAGCCGTCGACCGTCTCTCGACGGGGGATGGCCATGACACCGGCGTTGTTGACGAGGATGTCCAAAGCGTCGTGCTCGGCGGAGAAGTCAGCGGCGAACGTGCGCACCGAGCCCAAATCGGCCAGGTCGAGCCGGGCCAGTCGGACATCGGCGCCGGGGACCTCCCGGCCGATCCGGTCGAGGGCGTCACCCCCTTTGGCCTGGTCCCGACAGGCGAGGACCACATGGGCGCCGGCCCTGGCCAGGGCCAGCGACGTCTCATAGCCGAGGCCGCTGTTGGCTCCGGTCACCACGGCGGTGCGATGGGCGAGGGGCGGGATGTCGTCGGTGGTCCAAGGAGCCATGGACTGCGACCCTATGCGGCACGAGCGGGATCTTCTAGGTGTCGGAACCATCCCGGGCGACGACGTCGGAGCGTCGCCCTACCCTCGTCCGAGTGGCAAGAGTGACAGACGGCGAACTCCCGGGGTGCGTGCTCTGTCCGAGGACGATCTGGGTGCCTGTCTGGAGCTCGCGCTCGACCGTGGGTGGAAGGCCGAGGAAGCCAAGTGGTCCCTCCTTCTCGACGTGGGCGACGGTCTCGGGATCGATGACCCCGACGGCGGACTGGCCGGCGCCGCGATCGTCACCCGTTATCCACCCGACGTGGCTGTGATCGGCATGCTTCTCGTAGCCAGGCGCCACGGTCAGCGCGGCGTGGGACGACGTCTCACGCAACACGCCCTGTCACACTCGCCGGCCATGACGGTGTTTCTCTATGCCACGCCGCAGGGCATGCCCCTCTACGAACGCATGGACTTCCAGGTCCTCGAGACGGTGGTCAAGCACGTTGGGAGATACGAGCCGCTTCCCTTGGGGGGCGCCGGGCCCCAGGTCCGCTCCCTTGCTCCTGCCGACCGTCCGGAGGTGCTGCGACTCGACCGGGTCGTCTTCGGCGCCGACCGCAGGGCGATCCTGACGGCCATCAGTACCTTCGCCGAGCAGGTCGTCGTGGCTGAGGACTACCGTGGCCTTGTCGGCCACGCCGCCGCGTGGCGCAACCTCGAGGTGCTACATATCGGCCCAGTCGTCGCCCGGGACGACGCTGTCGCCCGGGTGCTGGTCGACACGCTTGCCGTGAACGCCCACGGGACGGTCCGAATCGACGTGCCCGAGCGATTCGCCCACTTTTCGCGCTGGTCGGAGGAACGGGGTTTGCTGCCTGTCGATGTCGCACCGCTCATGGTGCACGGCGGTCACGCGCTCCCCGGAGCACGACAGCGGCTCTACGCTCCTTTTATGCAGGCGCTGGGGTGACCTCGAGTCAGATCTATTGGCAGCGGATGCGTAGCCGGCCGTTCGACCGGCGACTGGCTCTTCAGCTGAATGCGGATGCTGAGACTGTCGAGGTCATCTCCACCGACCACAGAAGCGCCTCAAGAGCGGCCGAGGACAGAACGGCATCCGCCAGTCCGCTTCGAGTCGCCTGCTCGGGTCGGCCCAATTGGTAGTCCGCTACGTCCGCTACCAGTCGTCCGAGCGGTCCTTCTTGGTCGAGGAGCGCCGTTCGGAGATCGTCGTCAATGGGGAGGTCGTGCAAGACTTCTTCGAGCGGAACCTGGAGCAACACATCGAAGCTGGAGAGCATCCCAGCGGTGGAGGCGCTTTGCGTCGGCGACGGGTAGACGGCCTGCGCTGCCAACTCACAAATGCGGGCCCGCATGAGCGCCGTGATGAGTTCCTCTTCCGACGCCTGTCCCTTGCCGCAGAGGTGCTCGCCCTCGGGAGTCGAGAGGTCGCGGAGGAAGCTACCGCCGAGGCCTTCGCCAGGGCTCTCCGACGTCCTGCCTTCTCCATCGGTGCTCTGGGCATCTGATTGGCGTGGGCGTCAACGGCGTGGCGAGGATCGAAAGCGCCTGAGCTGGCAGTCCCTGCAGCTATGCGGCGTCGGTGTTGACGATCAGCAAGTTGCACGGGCAATGATGGGACACCTTGTTAGGGACGCTTCCAAGTACGAGGCGCTTGATTCCAGTCATGCCCCGGTTCCCGATCACGACGAGATCCGCAGGTAGCGCTTCGGCCAACTTAATCAGCACGTCTGCGGGGTCGCCACTGACGTTGTGGCCCTCCGCCGATACGCCCTGGCGTTCGGCGTCAGCGAGCATTCGCGCCAAGATCTTGTCACCGTTGTCCCGCATGTCTTCGTTTGCGGCCATGACAGCCGCCGGGTCCCCGTACTCTGCGCCCGTCATAGAAACGGGCCGCACGACGTGGACTGCGTGCAGCGTCGCCCCAGCGATCTTCGCCAGGGCGAGCGCCTCTCTGACTGCGACGCCTGCCCGACCCGAACCGTCTGTTCCAACCACGATGACCTTGTACATTTGCGACTCCCCAAGTCCAAAAGCGAATCTATCAACCTGGAGACTAGATCCAAATCAAGTTTCCGGTCCTTGGGCTCCTGTTGGCACCGGCCGTCAAGCACTTGAGTCGGGTTCGACGTCGACTAGGGAGGGCGTGTTGCCCGGAACCTCCCGCCGTAGTTCGGACGGCCTGGGTGTGGGCAAGACGGCGGATGATCTTCACATCGGCTACCAGGTGTGGGGTGAGGGTCCTGTCGACATGGTGCTTGTGTGGGGGCTGTTCTCCCACTGCGAACTCTTCTGGGAAGACCCGCCCATGGCCCGTTTCCTCGAGGGCCTGGGGCGCTTCGCCCGGGTGGTGCAGTTCGACAAGCGAGGCACCGGGACGTCGGATGCGATTGTTGGCATCCCCAGCCTCGAAGAGCGCATGGACGATGTACGCATCGTCATGGACGAGGTGGGTATCGACCAGGCGGCGCTCCTCGGAGAATCCGAAGGCGGGCCGATGTGCTGCCTATTCGCTGCCACGTTTCCAGAGCGGGTGACAAAGCTTGTCCTCTACGCCCCGCTCGTGCGCCTTATCAACGATGAGGATTTTCCGCACGGCTGGAACCAAGAGGCGTTCGAGACCCTGCTTCCAGCGATGGTCGATGAGTGGGGCACCGGAGTCATGAGCGAACTGGGAATGCCCTCGCGCACCACCGAACCGTCGGCGAAGGAGCTGCGCGCCCGTTTCGAGCGCATGGCGCTCAGCCGGGGCGGGTTCCGCGACCTCATGTTGGCCAACTCCAGAATGGACATCCGTCCGGTCCTCCCGCTGGTCAGGGTGCCGACGCTGGTGGTCCACCGCACCGACGACACTTTGGTTCCAGCCGACAATGGTCGGTATGCCGCCGCTCACATTCCCGGAGCCGAGTTCGTGGGTGTCCCGGGTGTCGACCACCACGTGGGTGCTGGTGATGGCGATGCTGTGGCTCGGGAAGTGCGTCGCTTCGTGACCGGTGCGGCCGAGGAGCCCGAGGACGACGTCGACCGGGTGCTGTCCACTGTGATGTTCACCGACATTGTCGACTCCACCGCCACCGCCGCCCGCCTGGGGGACCGCCAGTGGAAGCAGCTTCTCGACGAGCATGACCGCCTGCTGGCTGGTGAGGTGGAGCGCGCCCGTGGCCGGGTCGTCAAGACCACCGGCGACGGGGCCCTTGCCCTGTTCGACGGCCCGGCTCGGGCGGTGCGCTGCGCGCGTTCCGTCCTGTCCGGAATAAAGCGGCTGGGAATCGAGGCCCGGGCCGGCGTGCATACCGGCGAAGTCGAGCTGCGCGGCAAGGACGTGGGCGGCCTCGCGGTCCACATTGGGGCCCGAGTGGCTTCTGCTGCTGGTGGCGGCCAGGTCCTGGTATCGCGGACCGTCGTGGACCTGGTGGCGGGGTCGGGACTCGAGTTCGCCGATCATGGAGAGCAAGAGTTGAAAGGCGTCCCAGGCACCTGGAAGCTCTTCGCTGTTAAGGGCTGAGCCGTCCTGATTGATATTCGCCGTTGGTGTGTATCCAAGTGGGCCGGGCGATAGTGCCGTTCCCGACCGGGTCCAGCGCAACGGGCGAGGTTGAGGACAAGGAGCGCATTCTCGGGGTTAGATGCGCCCCGACGTCATCCGGTTTGTCCGACGGTTTGCACCCGCTTCGGATGGCCCCTGACAACGGCCGGCCCGCTCGGGATCGCCAACGCCGAGCGAAACAGCTTGGCTCGACAACGTAAAGCGACTCCTCACAGTTCACCATTACAGCGCCCGTCCGGCCCGCCTGTAACGCTCTGGCCCTTGGCGGCCGATTGGTCCTTTGACCTGCGGTTTCCGGTGGAGGCGATGGGACTCGAACCCACGAACCTCTTGACTGCCAGTCAAGCGCTCTACCAGCTGAGCTACGCCCCCGGGCAACTCGGAACGATATCAGCCTGGCCACATGTACCCCACCTGTCGCGGCCATGCGCAGTTCGAGATGCGCGACGGAACGCTGGTGGACACTCAAAGGGTCGAATTTCGAGAAGCGACCGGTGTGGACAGACCTGGGACAGAGCCCATGCGAATGTCGTCCCGGCATCTGAAGGCGCTCGGGTGGCCGCCTGGGGCTCGTCCAGCACCCCGGTTCGTGCCGGGTACCGGGGCCGGGCCCAGCGCTCCGTAGAATCGCTGGATGGCGCGGGCCTACAAAGTTCAGGAGATCGAGCAGAGGTGGCAGCGGCGCTGGGCCGACGAGGGCTCCTACCAGGTCGAGTCCGATGACCCGCGCCCGGCCCAATACGTCCTGTGCATGTACCCCTACCCGAGCGGTCCGGCTCACCAGGGGCACGTGCGGAACTACACCTTCGGCGATCTTTTGGTGCGGCACCGGACGATGCAGGGCTACGCCGTGTTGTCCCCCTTCGGCTTCGACTCGTTCGGCTTGCCGGCGGAGAATGCGGCCATCCGGACGGGAACACACCCGCGCATCTTCACCGAGGAGCGGATCGTCGAACTGAAGACCAGCGTCATAGCCCTGGGGGCGGTCTACGACTGGCGGCGTGAGATCCGCAGTCACGACCCTGCGTACATACGGTGGAACCAGGTTATCTTCCTACGACTGCTCGAGGCGGGTCTGGCCTACAGGTCCATGGCCCCCGTGAACTGGTGCCCCGGCTGTCAGACGGTCCTCGCCAACGAACAGGTCCTGGCCGACGGGACCTGCGAGCGGTCCGGCGATCTGGTGATCCAACGTGACCTGGAGCAGTGGTTCTTCCGCATCACGACTTACGCCGACGAGCTTCTGGCCGACCTCGATGACCTCGACTGGCCTGAGCGGGTCAAGACCATGCAACGCAATTGGATCGGTCGATCCGAGGGTGTCGAGTTCGAATTGAAAGTCGTCGGCCCCGGCTCGGACCTGACCCTGCGGGTGTTCACCACCCGACCCGACACGAGCTTCGGCATGACCTATGCCGTCGTGGCCCCCGAGCACCCGTTGGTGGACATCATCACCACCGAAGCCCAGCGCGCCGCCGTAGAGGATGTGCGGGCCTCGGTCGCCCACGTTACCGAGTACGAGCGCACATCTTCCGAGGTCGAGGGACGGACCTTGGCCAAGCGCGGGGCCTTCACCGGCGGGCACGTCGTCAACCCGCTCACCGCCCAGGAAATACCGGTCTATGTGGCGGACTATGTCCTCATGCGCTATGGCACCGGCGCCATTATGGCCGTCCCGGCCGAGGACGAACGCGACTGGGACTTCGCACAAGCTCACGGCCTGCCGGTGGTGCGGACCACGAACCCGCCTGACGGTTTCGACGGTGGGGCGTGGACCGGTGACGGGATCAAGGTCAACTCCGGGTTCCTCGACGGCTTCGACGTCGCCGCCGCCAAGGAGCGGGCCATTGAGTGGCTCGAAGGCGAAGGAGTGGGGCGACGAACCGTCAACTACCGCCTGCGGGACTGGCTGGTGTCGCGCCAGCGGTTCTGGGGATGCCCCATCCCCATCGTCTACTGCCCCGAGCACGGAGCCGTCGGCGTTCCCGAGGACCAGTTGCCCGTTCTGGCACCGGACGACGTGGAATTCCTGCCGACCGGCGAGTCGCCGCTCACCAAGCACCCGACGTTTCGCCTTACCACGTGTCCCGTCTGCGGTGGCCCGGCGGAACGCGAGACCGACACGATGGACACCTTCGTCGATTCGTCGTGGTACTTCTTGCGCTTCTGCGATCCGTGGTCGAACGACCGCCCCTTCGATCCCGATGTGGCCGCCCACTTCATGCCCGTCGACCAGTACATCGGGGGCATCGAGCACGCCATCCTGCACCTGCTCTATGCGCGTTTCTTCACACGGGCCCTGATCGATATGGGTCTGGCTCCCGGGGTACCGCGCGAGCCGTTCCGTCGCTTGTTCACCCAGGGCATGATCCGGCTGGACCACAAGAAGATGTCGAAGTCCAAGGGGAACCTCATTGCTCCCACGAAGTACTTCGACACCGTCGGAGCGGACGCGCTGCGCCTCTTCCATCTCTTTGCCGGGCCTCCGGGAGAGGATATGGACTGGAGCGCGCAGACCGACGAGATCATTGAGGGTTGTGCCCGCTACCTCGATCGCGTGTGGCGCCTGACGGTCGACGTGCCCGACGAAGCCGGGTGCCGTGAAGGCGAACCGACGTCCTCCGACGTGACGTTGACACGCTCGATGCACCGGTTGATCGCCAAGGTCAGCGATGACATGGAGCGATGGTCGTTCAATACGTCCGTGGCCGCGTGTATGGAATTCACGAACGAGCTGCAGCGCTACCGCCGTGACCCGTCCGGCATCCACCAGATCACGTACAACGCCGCCGCCGACTCGCTGCTGCTGTTGTTGGCGCCCATGACCCCGCACGTGACGGCCGAGGCATGGGAGCGGCGTCATGGCGACGGCGCCCGACTCCACGCCCAGCCGTGGCCGTCCTTCGATCCCGATCTGGCCCGGGCCGATCGGGTGACGATGGTCGTTCAGGTGAACGGCAAGCTGAGGGATCGCATCGACGTGGCGCCGGACATCTCGGAGTCCGAGGCCGTCGCCCTGGCTCTGGCCTCGACCCGGGTGGGCGACGACCTCAAGGGAGCCGAGCCGACCCGGATCGTGGCTCGTCCTCCCCGTCTGGTCAATATCGTCCGGTAGCAAGACCCACATCGACGAAGGGCTGGCGCCGGCTCCCTACGACGCCCTGAACCCGGCCAGCATCTCTTGGACGCGCTCGTGGTCCATGCGGTACGGGGCGTAGAAGCTGATCCTGGTGACCATGTCGCCGTAGCGTCCGAGAATCTTGGCCGGTACCTCGTCAGGGGCACCCACCACGGCGAAGGCGTCGACGATGTCGTCGGTGATGAGGCCGGCCATCTGCACCCACTCACCTTTCTTGGACAGCATGTTCAATTCCGTATGGAGGTCGCCCCAACCGTGGAGGTCGAGCACGGGACGGTAGGCGGGGGTCGAACCGTAGAAGGCGAGCTGGCCCTTGACCCCCTGCACGGCGGTCGCCATCTCGGCGTCGTTGGTGCCGGTGACGATCATGGCCGGGTAAGAGATCTGAAAACCCTCAAGCGTGCGTCCGGACTTGGCCAGACCGCGTTCGAGAGCGGGCAGCGTGATCTCGCGCAAATAGCGCTCGGTGGTGAAACCGTGAGCAAGGAGGCCGTCGGCTACCTCACCGGCTACCTCGGTCATCAGCTGACCGACACCGGCAAGGAAGACCGGAGGACTGCCGTAGGGACTGGGTCCGGCGTTGAAGAACGGGGTCATGAGGGTGTGCGTGTAGAAGTCGCCACGAAAGGCGAGCTTGGTGCCGTCGTGCCATGCCGACCAGATGGCCCGCATGGCCTGGATGTATTCCCGCATCCGGGCCGCTGGTTGTGACCACGGCATGGAGTATCGCTTGGTGATGTGCGGCTTGATCTGCGAGCCGAGACCGAGCAGGAATCGGCCCTTCGAATAGCTCTGGAGGTCGTTGGCCATAACGGCCATCGTCATCGGGTTTCGTGCGAAGGCCACCGCAATGCCCGTGCCCAGTTGAATGCGCTCGCTGTGCTCGGCGGCGAGCAGCAGCGGGAAAAACGGATCGTGGGATGTCTCCGCACTCCAGAGTCCGTCGAATCCATCCTCTTCGGCCCGCTTCGCCGAAGTGATGGCGTCAATGGGATCGAAACTGAGTCCTCCATCGATGAGCATCGCGGCACCCTATCCGACAGAGAATGCGCAGTCTTTGGCTCAGCCTTCCTCCGGCGCGGCGCCGGTGCCGGGCTCGCCGCCGCCGTTGCGCTCGTCGCGCTCGTCGCGCAGGTAACGCTCGAGCTCGGCCGCCAGTTCGTCTCCCGTGGGGAGCTGGCCGATGTCGAGCGGGTTTCCTTCGGCGGTGTCGACGCTGTGTTCGAGCTGGCGGACCATCGCCGTGTGCTCGCTGCTCTTGGAGATCAGGTCGTCGACCTGGCGCAATGACGCATCGGCGGCGGTGTGGAGGGGCGAGGCGTCGACCGACAGTCCGGCCACGGCGGCGAGGCCGTCGAGAAGAGCGGCACTGGCGGACGGAAAGGCCATACCCGAGACGTAATGCGGGACGCGGGCCCAGAGGCCGACGACGGCGATATCGGCATCGCCCAAGGCCAGTTCAAGTGCTCCCCAGACACCTGAGGGCACGTCGATCTCGCCCTGCACGATGCCGACCTGGGCCACGAGGTCGGCGGACTCCGGTGGTGCCGTGGCCGCCAGCCGCACCGGGCGGGTATGGGGCGCCGGCGCCGGGAAGGCGCCGAGCCCGACCACCATACGAACCCGGAGATCGCGACACAATCCGACCACGGAGTTCACAAAGGTGGACCAGCGGAAGTCGGGTTCAGGTCCCACCAGGAAGCAGACGTCGGTCCCGACCAGATCCTGTCCGAGGCGCATCTGGATCACGGGCCACGTGAGCCCCTCGTTGATCCCCCGTGCGATGTGCACGACGGGGCGACGGGCGCGCTGGTCGATGAGGGATTCGCCATCGAACGTGGCGAGCAACTCGGTCGGTCCCGCCGACAACAGCGCCGAGATAGCGCCGTCGGCGCCGAGGCCGGCATCCACCCATCCCTCCAGGGCGACGACGAGCACGGGCCGGTCGAGCACCCGGTCCATGTGGCGCTCGTAAAGGGTCACGACCCGGTGCCCCCGTTCATGCCGACTCCAACGTGCGCTGCGCCATCTCGGCCAAGCGCACGATGCTGGTGGCGAAACCCTCGACGCTCGACCGGTCCCCGGCCGCGGCGCCGCCGACGTAGCGCGCATACACGCCCTGCAGGATGCAGGCCAGCTTCCAGTAGCCGAAGGCGACATAGAAATCGAGGCGCCCCAGATCGCGACCCGATGCGGCCTGGTACCGCTGGCGGATCTCGGCGCGACCGGGGAAGCCGGGCACGGTGGTGGGCGTCACGCCGAGCAGGGCGGCCTCGTCGCCCGCCTCGGTCCAGTAGACCATCAGCAACCCGAGATCGGCCAGAGGATCACCGAGCGTGCAGATCTCCCAGTCGAGCACGGCCCGGACGGCGCCGTCGTCGCCGAGCACAGTGTTGTCGAGCCGATAATCACCGTGGACGATGGCCGTACCCACCTGCGGGGGTATGTCACCGGCCAGGCGGTCATGGATGGCGCTGATGATGGTGGTCGTGTCGACTCCGTCCACGGCTGAATTCCGGAACTGCTCGTACCACCGCCGCAGCTGACGTTCGATGTACCCCTCGCGCTTGGCGAAATCGCCCAAGCCGACGGCGTCGACGTCGACGTCGTGGAGGGCGGCGAGGGTGTCGGCCATCGATTCACCGGCACGGCGCCTGGCGCCGAGGTCGAGGTCGCGTTCGGCCGTTTCCGCATCGCGCACGATGTGGCCGTCGACGAACTCCATGACATAGAAGGGCCGCCCGTTCACCGCCTCGTCTTCGCACAATCCGAAAGTGACGGGAACGGGAACGGTCGTCGTCCCCAGGGCGCTGATGACCCGGTACTCACGGGTCATGTCGTGGGCGGTGGGCAGAACGTGGCTGCGCGGCGGTCGACGCAGGGCAAACGGACGCCCGGCCCCGTCGGTCACCCGGTACGTCAGATTCGAGCGGCCCCCGGCGATGAGCTCGAAATGGAACGGGGGCTCGGTGCCGCCGATGTTGTCGGTGAACCATTTTCCGACCCGGTCGACGTCGATACCTTCGACGTCGTCGTGACCAAGGGTGGGTGTCTCCGCCATGACGTGCACGCTATCGCCCGCGCCCAGGAGCGGCGTCGAGGCGAGTATGTCACGGCGCCCGAGGGGCCGGCCCTGGCATGGAACACGATCATCCTCCGGTATCGTCAATCAGGTGACCACTGTGATCGATGTCACCGATGCCACCTTCGAGCAGGATGTTCTCGACCGTTCGGTCACCGTCCCGGTCGTCGTCGACCTCTGGGCTCCGTGGTGTGGCCCGTGCCGCACGCTCGGACCCATCCTCGAAAAAGTGGTCGAAGAGTCCAATGGGGCCGTCGAGCTCGTGAAGGTCAATGTGGACGACAACCCCCGGGTGTCCACCGCCTTCCAGGTGCAGTCGATCCCGGCCGTGTTCGCTGTCCGCGACCGTCAGATCATCGACCATTTCGTCGGAGCCCTCCCCGAGAAGCAGGTGGCCGACTTCGTCGCCCGGCTGGCGCCGGCTCCGTCGGAGGCCGATGAGTTGGTGGCCCTGGGCGACGAGGTGTCGCTGCGCCGGGCCTTGGGGCTCGAGCCGGACCACCCCGCCGGTGTGGTGGCCCTGGCCCGGCTCCTGGTCACGGCCGACAAGCCGGCCGAGGCGCTCGAGCTCCTCGGCCGTGTCCCCGAGACCGCCGATTCGCGTGTCGTGGCCGCCGAAGCGCGGCTCGCCGCCCAACAGGTCGAGGTACCCGCTGACGGTGTCGATGTCCTCCTGGACTCGCTGTTGCCCCGGGTGAAGGACGACGCCGATGCTCGTCAGGAGTTCATCGATCTTCTCGAGACCCTCGGTCCCGATGACGAGCGCACCGCCCGTTACCGCAAAGCGCTGTCCGCTCAGCTGTTCTGATCGTCCCTGAAGACGGCGGCCCGGTGCCGCTGATGACGCCAGAGGAGACCGGGGGATCGGCACGGTAGCCTCACCGGTCGTGCGTCTGGTACTCGGGGACCGTAGCCACGACCTGAGTACCCGGACCCTCGTGATGGGGATCGTCAACCGGACCCCCGACTCCTTCTACGACCGTGGTGCCACCTACGCGCTGGACCCGCTGCTCGACCGAGCCGCCACGTTGGTCGCCGATGGGGCCGATCTCATCGATATCGGCGGCGTGAAGGCCGGCCCCGGTCCCGAGGTGAGCGAGGCCGAGGAGCTCGACCGGGTCATACCGGCCATCGAAGCCCTCCACGCCCGCATCGACATCCCGATCTCGGTCGACACGTGGCGGGCGTCGGTGGCCCGTGCCGCCTACAGGGCCGGAGCGGTGCTCGGCAACGATATCAGTGGCTTCGCCGATCCCGACTACCTGGCCGCCGCGGCCGAGGCCGGTGCCGCCGTGGTGGCCACGCACATCCGTCTGGCCCCCCGGGTCCGTGATCCTGAGCCCGTCTACGACGACGTGCTCGAAGAGGTGTGCTCGTACCTCGTCGCCCGGGCCGCCCGGGCCACGGCGGCGGGCGTCTCCCCCGACCGGGTGATCCTCGATGCCGGGCTCGATCTCGGCAAGACGGCCGAGCAGTCGTTGACCCTCCTGCGAGGGTCCGCCGTGCTGGCCCGGTTGGGCCATCCCCTTTTGCTGTCCGCCTCGAACAAGACTTTTCTGGGCGTCATCCTCGACCTCGACATCGACCACCGGAGGGAGGCGTCGCTGGCCGCCGCCGCCCTCGGGGTGTCGCTCGGCTGCCGGATCGTGCGCGTCCACGACGTGGCCCGTACCCGTCTCGTGTGCGACAGCCTCGCCGCCGTGCTGGAGGCGGCCTGACCATGACCACGCGTCCCGCTCGACAGGCCAAGGCGCCGGGGGACGATGCCTGTGCCTACCTGGTGCGCGGAGATGACCCCTCCCTCGTGGCCCAGTCCGTGCACGAGCTGCTGGGTGTGTTGATCGGGGAACGCGACGCCGACGCCGTGGCCGAGGAGCACGGTGGTCCGGGCGCCCCCGATCTCGAGGCGGGGATCATCATCGACGCGCTGACCACGCCACCGTTCATCGCCGACCGGCGGGTCGTGGTCGTGCGCGACGCCGGCCGATTGGTGGCGGCCGATGCCGCCCGCCTCGTCCCCTGCCTGGAGGACCCGATCCCCGGGGTGGTCCTCGTCCTCGTCGCCGGTGGGGGCACAATCCCGGCCTCTCTGGTGAAGGCCGTCGAACGGTGGGGCCGCCTTGTCGACACCGCCGTCGGCACGGGCCGGGCCCGGACCCAGTGGCTCGTTGATCGTCTGCACGACGGACCCGTGCGTCTCGACGTCCGTGCCGCCACCATGCTCGGGGAGCACCTGGGAGGGGATCTGAGCCGGGTCCAGGGGATTCTCGACACCTTGGCCGCCACCTACGGGCCCGGGGCGGCGATCGATTCGGACCAGCTCGAGCCGTTCCTGGGAGAAGCCGGACGGGTGGCCCCGTGGGACCTGACCGACGCCGTCGACGCCGGCCGAACGGCCGACGCCCTGGTCGCCCTCGGTCGGCTGATGGGAGCCGGCGGATCCCATCCCCTGGTCGTTCTGTCGATCTTGCACCGTCACTACCAGGCCATGCTGCGGCTCGACGGTGCCGGTGTGACGTCGGGCGAGCAGGCCGCCGCGCTCCTCGGCCTCCGCAGCGCCTTCCCGGCCAAGAAGGCCCTGGAGCAGGGCCGGCGGTTGGGGCCGGCCCGTCTGGGCCGGGCCGTCACGCTGTTGGCCGCTGCCGATCTCGATGTCCGGGGCCGCAGCGGTCTTCCCGACAGCACCGTGCTCGAGGTACTGGTCGGTCGGCTCAGCCGGCTGGGCGGCGTGCGAGAGGCGGGTGGGACCGGTCGCGGCGGGAGCCGCACCACGTCGCGGCGCCGGGCGTCGTCATGACGACGATGCGCCCCGGCGTCCTACTTCTTGGTGCTGGCCGCCTTCTTGGTGCCGGCGGTCTTGGTGCCGGTGGGCTTGGCGCTGACGGGCTCCTCTGAGCCGGCCCGAGCGGCACGGCGCATGAGCCGTGACTTCCGGTTGGCCGCCTGGTTCTTGTGGATCACGCCCTTGGCGGCCGCCCTGTCGATGCGTTTCACGGCCACCCGGATCGCCTCGACGCTCTCCTCGGTGCCCCCCTCGATGGCGGTCACGGCCGTCTTTGTGCGTGTGCGCATCTCCGAACGGACGGATTTGTTCTTCAGCCGCCGACGCTCGTTCTGACGATTTCGCTTGATCTGGCTTTTGATGTTGGCCACGTGACGTTCTCGCTGTTCGAGGGGCGGGGAACCGGCGCCTGGTGCGCTCGGGGCTTCGGACGGTCAGGCGACGCCCATCGGGCGCCACCGCGGGGATCGAGCGTAGCAGGCAGGCGATGCCCGGTCCCCGCCGGGGCCACCCACAGCCCGGCTCGTGCGGTGACGGTCGGTGCGCACCGGCAGCGCCGGTACGCTCCGGGGGCCGTGCTGCAGACCGACCGGATTCGCAATTTCTCCATCGTGAGCCATGTCGACCACGGCAAGTCGACCCTGTCGGACCGCATTCTGGAGCTGACCGAGACCGTCGACCCGCGCCTCATGCGCGAGCAGTACCTCGACTCCATGGACATCGAGCGCGAGCGAGGCATCACCATCAAGGCCCAGAACGTCCGGGTGCGCTGGAAGGACCATGTCCTGCACCTCATCGACACCCCGGGCCACGTCGACTTCGGCTACGAGGTGAGCCGGTCCCTGGCCGCCTGCGAAGGCGCCGTTCTGCTGGTGGACGCCTCCCAGGGCATCCAGGCCCAGACCCTGGCCACCTGTTACCAGGCCATCGAGAACAACCTCGAGATCGTGGCCGCCCTGAACAAGATCGACCTGCCGGCGGCCGATCCCGAGAGGTACGCGGGCGAGATCGAACGGGTCCTCGGCATCGACGCCTCCACCATCCTGCACATCTCGGCCAAGACCGGTGAGGGGGTGGACGCTCTCCTCGACGCCATCGTCACCCGCATCCCGGCGCCGACGGGGGAGCCCGACAAGACGCTGCGGGCCTTGATCTTCGACTCCGCCTACGACCAGTACCGCGGGGTGGTCAGCTCGGTGCGGGTGATGGAGGGCGTGCTGCGGACGCGGTCGCGGATTCGCTACATGCAGGCCGGCACCGTGCAGGAGGTCGAGGAGATCGGCGTGCGCACCCCCGACCCCGCACCCGTCGACGAGCTCGGGCCCGGCGAGGTGGGCTACCTGATCTCCGGGATCAAGGACGTCGGACAGGCGCGGTCGGGTGAGACGGTGACCGACGCCGTCCATCCCGCCACCGAGGCCCTCCACGGTTATCGCGACCCCAAGCCGATGGTCTTCTGCGGGCTGTACCCCGTCGACGGCGACGAGCTGACCGAACTGCGCGAGGCGCTCGACAAGCTCCGGCTGAACGATTCGAGTTTCACCTTCGAGCCGGAGTCGTCGGGGGCGCTCGGGTTCGGCTTCCGTTGCGGCTTCCTCGGCCTCCTGCACATGGAGATCGTCCGTGAACGTCTCGAGCGCGAGTTCAACCTGTCACTCATCGCCACGGCGCCCTCGGTGGCCTACGTGGCCCACTGCACCGACGGCACCGAGGCGCGCTTCGACAATCCGAGCGAGATGCCCGAGGCGAGCAGGCTCGACCACATCGAGGAACCGATGCTGCGGGCCACCCTCATCGTGCCCACCGAGTACATCGGCACCGTGATGGATCTGTGCCAGACGCGTCGGGGCGAGCTCGACCGGATGGAGTACATCTCCTCGGAGCGCGTCGAGCTCCTCTACCGGATCCCGTTGGGGGAGGTCGTGATCGACTTCTTCGACCAGCTGAAGAGCCGCACCAAGGGTTACGCCAGCCTCGACTACGAGCCCGACGGTTACAAGACAGCGGCACTCGTGAAGGTCGACCTTCTCATCAACCAGGTGCCGGTGGATGCCTTCTCGACCGTGGTCCACAAGTCGAACGCCGATGTCTACGGCCGGAAGATGACAGAGAAGCTGCGCACCCTCATCCCCCGCCAGCTTTTCGACGTGCCCATCCAGGCCGCCATCGGGGGACGGGTCATCGCCCGGGAGACGGTGAAGGCCAGGCGCAAAGACGTGTTGGCCAAGTGCTACGGCGGTGACATCACCCGCAAGCGCAAGCTGCTCGAGAAACAGAAGGAAGGCAAGAAGAAGATGAAGTCCATCGGGCGTGTCGAAGTGCCCCAGGAAGCCTTCGTCGCCGCTCTGCGTCTCGACGACTGAGCACCGCTGATCGACCGGCGCTCAGCCCGCCACCGGCGTGGCGCCCGGAGTCGGGATCACCGTCGTCGGGAAGTCGTCGGGGAACGCCCCCAGGGCCACCGCGATCTTGGAGAAGCCCATGAACAGCGCCAGTCCGGCACTGAGCTCGACCGTCCCCGTCGATCCGTAATGAGCCAACAGCCCGCGCCGGGTGGCCTCTGCGAGCCCGGCCCGGGGGTCGCCGAGAAAGGCGTCGGTCAGCGCAATGACGGCCTTGTGGGCCTCGCTCAGCGCGGTAACCTCATACCCGTCGGCCACCAGGTCGACGATGGTCTCGGTCAGTCCGTCCTGTCGGGCCCGGGCGAAGCGGACGTTGCGGCAGAACTTGCAGCCCGTCACCCGGGCATTGCGCAGGCGCGCCACCTCTTTCGAAGGATGATCGACGACGCCCCCCGACCACAGCACCGCGTAGAGACGCTCGAACGAGGCGAACAGGCTCGGCTGGGCGGCGGAGAAGCCGCGCGCGGGATCGTCGGGATCGCCATCACCGGGATCGATGGCCGGCACCGACGAGTCCGGTACCCCGACGTCCACCACCGTGACAGCCCCGGCGTCTCGGTCAGAGCCGATGTCGAGCACCAGGCGGAAACGCGAGAAACCGTCGAAGGCGGCCACGGCCTGGGCCAAGCCGACCATGTGGGCGAAGCCGACGGCGTTGCGCACGAGCGCCCGGTCGTCGGCGCTGATCCCCGACGGATCGATCACGAACTGCTCGGTGAAACCCAGACACGCCCGCATGGTGCCGTCGAAGCGTGATGCCGTCGGCCACGAGGGCAGGTCGGCCACCGTGTCCTCGGTCAGGCCCCTGTCCACCGCCGGCCGGGACCGCACGGCCTGCTCGGTCCCGCAACCGACCAGTTGAGCGACGCGCAGGCGGCACAGCTCCACGATCACCGGGTCGAGGACGGCGGGGTCCCACAGACGGGAGTAAAAGTCCCCGAAGTGAGCGAAGAGGTTCTCCCTCAGGCCGAAGACGCGGGCGAACTCCGTGTCGCCCGTGGCGCGGTCGGGGATCCAACTTGCCATCAGCCGATGATCGCTTGTTCATCGGCCACAAAAAGAGGAGAACGGGCGTGATCGATGAAGCGCTCTTCGTCGCGGGCCAGATCGGCGGCCGCCGCCATCCCCTTCTCCGTCGCCGCCGACGAAGCCAGAGCGTCGGCGCTGTCGAACCACAGCTCGGCCACCCCGTCATAGGCTTCGGGTCCCCCGCGCGTGGCGGCCAGCATGGCGTTGACCGGCCCCGACACCGTGTGCAGTTGCACATAGCGACGGATCCCGAGCGTCGCCGCATGGCGGATCACGAGAGGACCGTGCTCGTGGCGCCAGTAGCGGTGGAATTCCTCTTCGCTGATGTCCTGGCGGCGCCGGAGGCAGAAGATGAGCTTGATCATGGGTGGATGCTACGCGGACCAGTACCGTGGGCCCGATGCCGCAACGCCAATGCGAGGCGCTGATCATCGGAGCCGGCTACGCCGGGTTGTCCGCCGCCCGCGAGCTCACCGCGGCCGGGATCGACGTCCTCGTGGCCGAGGCCCGTGACCGCGTCGGCGGCCGCGTGTGGACGGAGTCGACGGCGACCGGGGCCCTGGTCGATCACGGCGGACAGTGGATCGGACCGGGCCAGGACCTCCTGCAGAAGCTGGCCGACGAATGCGGGGCCGAGACCTTTCCCACCTTCACCACCGGCGAGGGCGTGGAATGGCGCGCCGGCCGCCGGGCCACCTACGCCGGTCTCATACCGACGTCGGACCCGGCGGCGGCGGCCGACGGCATCGAGGCCATCTTCGAATTGGACCTGGCCTCGAACGACGTTCCCCTCGACGCCCCTTGGGAGGCGCCCGAGGCACGGGCCCGTGACGAGCAGACCCTCGGCTCGTGGTTGGCCGCCACCGTGGGATCCGACGGCGCCCGGGCCGTCATCACCGCCGCCGTCAAGAGCATCTTCGGAGCCGAGCCGGGCGAGCTCTCGCTTCTCTTCACCCTCTTCTATCTGCACTCCGGTGGTGGGCTCATGAACCTGGCCCGCACCACCAACGGGGCCCAGGAACGCCGGTTCACCGCCGGTGCCCAGCACGGCGCGCTGTACCTGGCCGAGGAGCTCGCCCACCGCGTCCTGTTGTCCTCGCCCGTGGAGCGCATCGACTACGGATCCGACGGTGTCGTCGCCACCGTGGCGACGCCCGGGCCGGGGGGGGACCCCGAGCCCGTCCGCATCCGGGCCCGGCGCGTCATCGTGGCCATGCCCCCGGCGTTGTCCGTCCGGCTTCACTGGTCACCGCCCCTGCCCGGCCGCCGTGACCAGCTCTGCATGCGGGCCCCCATGGGTTCGGTGACGAAGATCCATGCCGTCTACGACCGCCCCTTCTGGCGCGAGGACGGCTTGAACGGTCAGGTCGTCTCCGACGAAGGCGCCGTCCGGGTCACCTTCGACGACTCGCCACCGGACGCCTCCCACGGGATCCTCCTCGGCTTCGTGGCCGGGACCGAGTGCCGTGCCCTCGACAGCTACACCCCGTCGGAGCGGGCCGAGGTGGCCATCGCCGACCTCGTCCGCTACTTCGGCCCCCGCGCCGCCACCCCCCTCGAGGTGGTGGAGCAGCACTGGCCGGCCGAGCCCTATACCCGCGGCGGTCCGGTGGCCGTGTTCTCCCCCGGTCTCCTCACCGATTTCGGTCCCGCCTTGCGCGAGCCCGTGGGCCCCGTGCACTGGGCCGGCACCGAGACGGCCACCGTGTGGTGCGGCTACATCGACGGGGCCCTCTCCTCCGGAGTCCGGGCCGCCGGCGAGGTCATCGCCGCCCTGGAACGCTGAGCGCGGGGCCGACCGAACCCCGTGGCCGACCGCGACGAGGTGGCCGAGGCCTATGCCGACTGGCGGGTGCGCTGCAACGACAACGAGCGCCTGCGCCGGATGTTGCGGGGCTGGGAGAAGGTGGTGCATCTCGTCGCCACCGACACCGGTGACCGCTTCACCGTCGAGGTGCGGGACCAGCGGCTGACCGAGCTGACCGACGGCGCCGACGCCGTGGCCGATCTGGTCGTCACCGCCACCAGCGAGGATTTCGCCGACATGTTCTGGGGGGACCTCAACCCCTCCGAGAAGTACATGTCCGGCGAGATCACCCTGGCCGGCGCCCAGGAAGACGTCATGCGCCTCGACGCCATGTCGATGGTGGCGTTCCTGGACCAGTGACCGGTGATGTCGCCGCGTCCTCCGGGGGGCCGGTGCTGCGCCGGGCCCTCGGTCTGCGCACGGTGGTGTCCACCTCCGCCGGCCTCGCCTTCGCCGCGCTCGAGTACCTGGCCGCCGCCGGATTGGTGGCCTACGTGGCCGGGGATTCCGCCTGGATCGCCGTGGGCACCGCCGGGCTGCTCGCCCTCGTGGCCTGGGGGTGCTTCAGCGAGCTGAACGAAATGTTCCCGACGGCCGCCGCCATCCGCCTCTACATGAAGCGGTCGATGGACGACCGCCTGGCCCTCACCGTGACCTTCACCTACCTGACGACGATCGTGCTCGTGGTGGCGGCCGACGCCTTCATCGTGGGTTCGGCCATCGCCCACGTGATCGGCCAGTCGTCCTGGGTGGCGGCCCCGATCATCGCCGTCCTGCTGGCGGCGGCCGTGGCCTCCAACCTGCGCGGCGTGAAGGTGGCCGGAGGGGTCCAGGACGTCGCCACCTACTGCGTCCTGGCCGTCACCACGCTGGTGGCCGTGACGGCTCTGCTGCGCAGCCACCGGGGTCTGCGTTTCCCCCTGTCGCCACTGCACGGGCATCACCCCGGCGACTTCCTCGAGGCCGTGGCCCTCGGGGTCTTCCTCTTCAGCGCCTTCGAGTGGGTCACCACGAGCGCCGAGGAGGTGCGCCGTCCCCGCGACATCCACCGGGGCATGCTCATCGCCCTGGCTCTTCTCGTCCTCGTGTGCAGCCTCATCACCGTGGCCATGAGCCACGTCCTCGGCCACCGGCAGCTCGTCTCGGCCTACCCCCAGCTTTTCCTCGGTCGCGCCGCCTTCGGCCAGGCCGGGCTGTGGCTCATGGCCGTCGTGACGGCGGCGACGGCGGTGAACACCTTCAACGGAGGCTTCATCACCGCCTCCCGTTTCATCTATGCCACCGCCCGCGAGGGGAGCCTGCCGCCCGTCCTGGCCAAGTTGAACGACCGGGCCGTGCCCTGGGTGCCCGTGGTGGCCCTCGGGGTGGCGTCTCTGGTCGTCTCGCTCATCGTGGAGGCCACCGGGTCCTGGTCGGTCCTGGTGGCCGTGGGGGCCGCCCTCGAGGCCATGATCTACGCCGTGGCGGCCTATTGCGTCGTGTGCCTGCGCCGTCGGCTCCCGGCCCAGGACCGTCCGTTTCGCCTGCCCGCTGCCCACCTGCTCGCCGGCGCCGGCATCGTCATCTTCGGTGTGCTCGCCGCCACCGCCAGCGTGTCCGTCGCCAACCACTTCGACCTCGTCCCCCTCGTCGTGATCGCCCTGACCGCCTCGTTGTCGGCCGTCTACGTGGTGGCCGTTCTTCCCCGGGTGCGGGCGGCCGAGGAGGCCCGACGGGCCGCCCGGGGACGGCGCCGTCCGCCCCGCCGTCCCTCCGCGGCCACCGGGCCCTGAGGACCCCTCAAGTGCCCGGACGATGAACCCGAAGTAGCACTCACTACAATCGAGTGCCAGAACCCTCATGGTCCCGAACCGAACAGCGCGCCCGGCGCGCCCAGACCCCACCGCCCCCGGCGTCCGCCCGGCCGACGAGCAGGCCACCACGGCCGTCGGCGCCGAGGACGAGCTCGATCCCCGCAAGGCGGCCATCCTGACCGCCGTCGTCTCCGAGTACATCGAGACGGCCGAACCCGTCGGCTCCGCCCACATCACCGGGAACCCCGGCGTCCAGGTGTCGTCAGCCACCGTGCGAAGCGACATGGCCGCTCTCGAACGTGACGGCTACCTGACCCAGCCCCACACGAGCGCGGGGAGGATCCCCACCGACAAGGGCTACCGGTTCTTCGTCGACACCCTGGGGACCCCGGGAACGCTCGGACCGGTCCAGCGCCAGGAGGTCCGCCGGTTCTTCGCCCACGTCCACGGGGCCGTGGAGGACCTCCTCGGGCACACGAGCGGTCTGCTGGCCAACCTGACCGACTACGCCGCCGTCGTGGTCGGCCCCACCCACGACAGCGCCACCATCCGTTCGGTGCAGCTGGTGGACCTGGGACCGAACCGGGCCCTGCTCGTGGTGGTGCTGTCGGACGGGGCCGTCGAGAAGCACGCCATCGAGCTGACCGGTGACATCGACGACACCGTGCTGGGCGCTGCCGCCGGCCATATGACCGCCCATCTCCGTGGTCGCACCCTGGCCGATCCGGGGGCCGTCCCCCACAGCGGCGACACCGACTTCGACACCGCCGTGCGCCTCGGTACCCAGGCTCTCGGCGAACTGGCCTCCGCCGACGAACCCGAGCACGTCTTCGTCGGGGGCTCGTCGCGCATGGCCTCGGCCTTCGACGCCGTCGAGACGGTCCGGTCGGTGCTCTCCATCCTCGAGCAGCAGCTCGTCGTGGTGGAACTGGTCGAGCACATCCTCGACCGGGGCCTGTCGGTGGCGATCGGTTCCGAGCACGGCTTCGAGCCCCTGGCCTCCTGCGCGCTCGTTCTGGCTCCGGTCTCCGTGGACGGCGAGACGGCCGGCACCATCGGCGTGGTCGGGCCCACCCGGATGAACTATCCCCGGGCCCTGGCCGCCGTCCAGGTGGTGGGCGAGCGGTTGGGTGAGCGCCTGGGTAGGTCCCCGTCGGGCGATGCCGGCCGCGACAGCAAGGGCACGGGCTCGAGGACAGGGGGGACCGACCGTGGCCGTTGACTACTACGCCCTCCTGGGTGTCACGCCGACGGCATCCGACGACGAGATCAAGCGCGCCTACCGCAACATGGCCCGCGAGCTGCACCCCGACACCACCGGCGGTGACGCCGTGGCCGAGGCGCAGTTCAAGGAGGTGACCCGCGCCTACGAGACGCTGCGCGACCCCGAACGCCGGGCCCGCTACGACCGCTTCGGCCCCGAAGGCGTGGACGCCCGCGCTCCCGGTGGCGACGCCTTCTTCGGCGGCGGTGGGGGGCTGGGTGACATCTTCGACGCCTTCTTCGGCGGAGCCACGAGAGGCGCCTCGGGCGCCGGCGGCCCCGTGCGGGGCGCCGACGCCGAGGTCGTGCTCGAGCTCGATTTCCGCCAGGCCGTGTTCGGCTCGCGCCACGACGTCCAGCTCGACGGCCTCGTCACCTGCACCACCTGCGAGGGCAGCGGGGCCCGGGCGGGGACGACCGCCGTGCGCTGCCCTGACTGCCAGGGCACGGGCGAATTGCGCCGGGTCCGCCAGTCCATCCTGGGCCAGGTGGTCACCGCCGCCCCGTGCCGCCGCTGCCAGGGTCTCGGGGAGGCGATCTCGAGCCCGTGCCCCGACTGCGCCGGCGACGGCCGACGGGTCGAGCCCCGTACGTTCGCCGTGGACGTCCCCGCCGGCGTCGATCACGGATCGACCCTGCGGCTGACCGGACGCGGTCCCGCCGGCCCCCGTGGGGGTCCCGCCGGCGACCTCTACGTCCACCTGGCCGTGCGACCGGACTCCCGTTTCGTGCGCGAGGGCACCGATGTCCACTCCGACATGCACGTGACCATGACCCAGGCCGCTCTCGGCTCCACCATCGTCTTCGAGACCCTCGACGGCGACGAGTCGTTGCCCATCCCCCCCGGGACCCAGGGGGGGCGCCTGATCAAGCTGCGGGGCCGGGGCGTCCCCCACGTGCGGGGCCGCGGGCGGGGCGATCTGCTCGTGCACGTCGTGGTGGACACGCCGACGGACCTGAACAAGAGCCAGGAGGAGCTGCTGCGTCAGTTGGCGGCCGAGCGCTCCGAGGAGATCTCGCCCCCCGACGAGGGACTCATGGCGCGGCTCCGCTCCGCCTTCGGCTGATCGGGGCGCCGGCGGTGCCCGACGGGGCCGGTCATCCGGCGTCAGTGGGAGCGGCCGCCATGGTCTACGTGGCCGATCTGGACCACCCCATCCCGGACGCCGACGACGCCCATCACCTGACCCGGGTGCTCCGGCTGCGGCCCGACGAGCCGGTGGTGGCCGGAGACGGCCAGGGTCGCTGGCGCCTGTGCCGGTACCGGGGCCCGAGCCGCGGGCCGTCGGTGGGACCCGGTCGGGAGATCCTCGACGTCCACGGACCCGTTACCGTCCTCCCCCCGTCGACGCCGGCGCTCACCATCGGCTTCGTCCCCGTGAAGGGCGACCGTCCGGAGTGGGTGGTGCAGAAGCTGACCGAAGCCGGGGTCGACCGCATCGCCGTTCTGCGCTCGGCCCGGGCCGTCGTGCGGTGGGAGGGCGACCGCGGGGCCCGGTCGATCGAGCGCCTGCGCCGGGTGGCCCGGGAGGCCGCCGCCCAGAGCCGGCGCCCGTGGCTGCCCGAGGTGGTGGGGGTCCTCGAGTTGGCCGAATTGGCCGATGTGGTGGCACCGGCACCGCTCGCCCTGGCCCACCCCGGGGGCGATCCACCGAGCGTGACCATGCCCGCCATGGCCGTCGGGCCCGAGGGCGGGTGGGACGATTCCGAGCTGGCCCCGGGGGGGTACCCGGTCGTCGGTTTGGGGCCCGGCATCCTCCGGGCCGAGACGGCCGCCATGGCCAGCGGCCTGCTTTTATGTGCCCTGCGCAACGGCCTGGTGGAGCAGGCTCCGAGGCCCGATTCCGGGCCCCGGAGGGACCGCTAGCACGTCGGCGGAGTAATCACAACACGAACGCAACGCGAAACGGTCCTTGCAATCACCACGCTGAGTGAGCAACACTGGCGGAGGTAGCAGTTTGCGGGCACATCCTGTGCTCCCGCTGGACACCCCCGGGGGTCCACGGGTTTGCGGGGGGCTGTCGGGGGGTTGTCGTCGGGAGACAATTAGCAGCGCACGAACGCAAGCAGCGAGGATTCGATGGTCATGGTCAACCAGACGGTGGTACCCGAGGAGGACGAGCAGGAGGAGACTGCACGCGCGGCATACGCGCGGGCGGTTGGGTCGCGCCTGCGCGCCGTGCGCAAACAGATGCGCCTCTCCCTGCAGGCCGTCGAGGCCATGTCAGATCAGGAGTTCAAGGCATCGGTGCTGGGCGCCTATGAGCGCGGTGAACGCGCCATCTCGGTGCCGAGACTGCAGCGCCTGGCCAAACTCTATGACGTCCCTGTGGATCAGCTGCTTCCCCAGGACGACGACGCCAACCGCTGGGGTCCATCCGGTGAGCGTAGCGAAGGGGGCAACGGCCATTCCGAGAGCCCGGCGCGCGCACGACGCCAGCTGCGGCCCTGGGACGGTCACGAGAAGGTCACCATCGACCTCACCAAGCTGAACTCGGTGAGCGGTCCCGAACGTGACCTGCTGCGCCGGTTCCTGAGCATGATCCAGGTGCAACGTCAGGACTTCAACGGCCGGATGATCACGATACGCGCCGAGGACCTGCGGGCCATCGCCTGTCTCTTCGGAGTAACGCCGGATGCCATGAGCCGTCGCCTCGACGAGCTGGGCCTGCGCGTCACCTCCTGATCACGGGCGCCCATCACGTCTCTGTCTCCACGGCCTAGCCTCGCCGCGGCTCGGCACCGCCCCGATGTCCCTGGCCGGAAGGACCGTCACAGGGGCGGGATATCATCGGAAGGCACAGATGGGCATGGTGCCCACGGTGGCAGATATCCCGGGAGCCCGGTGAACGAACAGATCCGTTGGATGAGCACCAAGGAGGCGGCCGAGCATCTCGGTGTGACCCTGCGCAGCCTCTACCGCTTCATCGACGAGGGGATGGTCACCGCCTACAAGTTCGGTCGGGTGATCCGGCTGCAGCACGGGGACGTGGAGCGGTTCATCGAGTCCTGCCGCATCGCCCCCGGGAGCCTCGAGCACCTCTACCCCGAGTTGAAGGGGACCCGGGCCGACGCCCACGCGGCCGGCGGAGCAGAGTGACTCGGTGAGCGACACCGCCGCCCCGGCGGACTGCATCTTCTGCCGCATCGTCGCCGGCGATCTTCCCGCCGACATCGTCGACCGTTCCGACCTCGCCGTGGCCTTCCGCGATCTGAACCCACAGGCGCCGGTGCACGTGCTCGTCATTCCCCGACGTCACATCGACAACGCCGCCACTGTCGAGCGCGACGACGCCGAGGTGATCGCCGACATGGTGGTCACCGCCCGACGCGTGGCGCAGGATCAGGGCATCGCCGAACGGGGGTACCGTCTCGTCTTCAACGTCGGCGACGACGCCACCAACACCGTTCCCCATCTGCATCTCCATGTCCTCGGTGGTCGCGCCATGACCTGGCCTCCCGGGTGAGCGCCACTCCGGTCAAGATCCTCGTCCCCGGGAACCACCTCATGGTAGGGCTGCTCGGAGAACGAGACGAGTTACTCCGGCTCATCGAGGCGGCCTTCCCCGGCGCCCGTATCGTGGCCCGCGGCAACGAGATCAGCATCGAAGGTGACGACGCCGAACGGGTGGGCCGTCTCTTCGACGAGCTCGTCGTGCTGCTCGAGCAAGGTCAGCGTCTCGACGCCTCCGACATCAGCCGGACCATCGTGATGGTGAAGGACGACGTCAGCCCGGCCGAGGTGCTCACCACCGAAGTCCTGCGTTCGGCCCGGGGCCGGACGGTACGGCCGAAGACGGCGGGGCAGAAGCGCTATACCGATGCCATCGCCGACAGTGTCGTCACTTTCGGCATCGGGCCGGCCGGAACGGGGAAGTCGTACCTGGCCGTGGCCCTCGGTGTCCAGGCCCTGCAGGCCCACGAGGTCGAACGGATCATCCTGACCCGACCGGCCGTCGAGGCCGGCGAGCGTCTTGGCTTCCTCCCCGGCGACATCATGGCCAAGGTCGATCCCTACCTCCGTCCCCTGTACGACGCCCTCTACGACCTGCTCGGACCGGAGGGCTCCCAGCGACTCCTCGAGCGCGGCACCATCGAGGTCGCCCCCCTGGCCTTCATGCGGGGGCGCACGCTCAATCGCAGCTTCATCATCCTCGACGAGGCCCAGAACACCACGCCGGAGCAGATGAAGATGTTCCTCACCCGGATCGGTTTCGGGTCCAAGGTCGTTGTCACCGGTGACGTCACCCAGATCGACGTCCCCGGGGGGCGCTCGGGTCTGCCGGGGCTCGAGCATGTCCTCGGTGGTGTCCCTGACGTGACTTTCGTCAATCTGACCCAACGAGACGTGGTGCGGGCCCGCATCGTGGCCGACATCGTCGCCGCCTACGAGAAGGCGACGGATGTGGGGACGTGGCGCGGACATGGCGACGGGCGCGGACACGCTGATGGGCGCTGACGTCTTCGCCGCCGACGAGCAGTCTGATCGGGACGTCGACATCGGCCGCTTCGCCGAACTGGCGCGCAATGTCCTCGCCGCCCAGGGGGTGAAGGACGACATCGAGGTGTCACTGCTCTTCGTCGATGAGCCGACCATCGCCGAGCTGCGCGAGAGGTTCCTCGGCCAAGCCGGACCGACCGACGTCCTGGCCTTTCCCATCGACGAGGAGCCCGAGCCCGGGGGGCGCTCCCCCGACGAAGGCGGGACGGGGCCCGGTGCCGGTGCGCCGGACGAGGACGACATGCCCGTCCTCCTCGGCGACGTGGTCGTGTGTCCGGCCGTGGCCGCCCGCAACGCCGACGATCACGGCGTGACCGTCGACGACGAGCTGGCCCTCCTCGTGGTCCACGGCCTGCTCCACCTTCTCGGCATGGACCACGATGTCGACGAGGAGGCCGAGCGCATGGAGCGACGCGAGCGCGAGTTGCTGGCCCGCTTCCACCGGGCGGTGGGTTAGCTGGCCACCGTCGCCGTCGGTGCCGTCGTGGCCGCCGCCTCGCGCTTTCGTGACACCGACTGGATCCTGATCGCCGTGGTCCTGCTGCTCCTGGTCGTCTCCGCCGGTCTGGCCCTGGCCGAGACGAGCCTGGTGCGGATGAGCCGGACCAAGGCCATGGCCCTGGAGGACGACGGTCGGCGCGGGGCCGGATCATTGATGCGTCTGGTGCAGGACCCCGAGGGATTTCTGAACCCCGTCCTGCTACTGGTCCTCGTCAGCCAATTGGTGACGGCCACGCTGGTGGGCATCCTGGCCGAGCGTTGGTTCGGGGCCGTGGGTGTGGTCGCCGCCACCGTCTTCGAAGTGATCGTGATCTTCGTCCTGGCCGAGGCGCTCCCGAAGAATTGGGCCGTCCAGAACCCGGAGCGATCCGCACTTCTGCTGGCACCGATCGTGTCCGCCGTCGTGCGCTTCCCCCCGATCCGGCTTGTCTCGCGCGGGCTGATCGGACTGGCCAACATGCTCCTCGGGCCCCGGGCGAGGCGCGTCGGGGTCAGCGAATCCGAGCTCCTGGCCATGGCCGACGTGGCCCACGAAGAGGATGTGATCGAAGGCCATGAACGCGAGCTGATCCATTCCATCATCGAGTTCGGCGACACAGTCGTGCGCGAGGTCATGGTGCCGCGTCCCGACATGCGCACACTGGACGCCGAGCTATCGGTGTCCGACGCCCTGGGAGTGGCCATCGAGGCGGGACTCTCCCGGTTGCCGGTGCACGCCGGGAACGTCGACGACATCGTCGGCGTGGCCCATGCCAAGGACCTGATCCGCGCCGAACGCGAAGGTCACGGGGCCGCGCCCGTACGCGACTTCGTGCGGCGCGCTCATTTCGTGCCCGAGACCAAACGCGTGGCCCGTCTCATGCGCGAGATGCAGGAGCTCAAGTATCACCTGGCCGTCGTCGTCGACGAATACGGCGGAACGGCCGGGGTGGTGACCCTCGAGGATCTGATCGAAGAGCTCGTGGGGGAGATCGTCGACGAGTACGACGTGGAGGAACCTCCGGTCCAGCCTCTCGACAACGGCGATTTCTCCGTCTCCGCCCGTCTGGCCGTCGACGAGCTGAGCGAACTCGTCGACGCCCATCTGCCCACCGGCGAATGGGACACCGTCGGCGGGTTGCTTTTCAATGTGCTCGGCCGCGTGCCCGTCGAAGGGGAGTCGGTCGAGGTCGACGGCCTCACCCTGGTGGCCGAGCGGGTGGAGGGCAACCGGGTGGGGAGGATCCGCATCGTCCCCTTGGTGAAGGCCCGGTCGGGCACGGCCACCGACGACGACGGCCCATCTCGTCGTGAGTGACCAGCCCGTCGTGAGTGAACAGGCCGCCAGCGCCGACACTCTGCGATCGGGCTTCGTGACCATCGTGGGTCGGCCCAACGTGGGCAAGTCCACCTTGATCAACCAGATCCTCGGGACCAAGGTGACCATCGTGTCGCCGCGACCCAACACCACGAGGCGGTCGGTGCGCGGCGTGCTGCATCGACCGGGGTTCCAGGCTGTGTTCGTCGACACCCCCGGACTCCATCGGCCCCGGACCGCCCTGGGCCGCCGTCTCAACGAGCAGATCGGCGAGGCCCTCGACGACGTCGACGTGGTGGTACCCGTCCTCGACGCCACCGCCTCCATCGGACCCGGCGACCGGTTGGTGCTGCAACGGGCGGCAGCGTCATCGCGTGCCGCCACGGCGGTGGACGCAGGACCCCGTGACCTGTCGCGGCTCCTGCTCGTCGTGAACAAGGTGGACAAGGCTTCGCCGGGGCAGGTGCTCCGACAACTGGCCGAGGCGCAACGCATCCTCGACACACCCGAGGAGCCGCACATCGACGAGGAGAGGCCGAGCGAACCCGACCCGGCGACGGATGCGGGGGCGCAGTACTTCCCCGTGTCGGCCGCCACCGGGCGAGGTGTCGATGCCTTGGTGACGGCCGTACTCGATCTGCTCCCGATCGGCCCGCCCTATTTCCCCGAGGAGATGACGAGCGACGTGTCGGAGGGGTTCTGGGTGGGCGAGCTCGTGCGCGAGCAGCTTCTGGCCACGGTGCGCGAAGAGCTGCCGCACTCCATCGCATGCCGCGTCACGGAATGGGAATGGCCGAGGATCCGTGTCGAGATCCTGGTGGAGCGCGAATCGCAGAAGGGCATCGTCATCGGGCAGGGCGGACTGGTGCTGAAGGCGGTGGGCACCGCCGTGCGCGCCCAGCTCCCGCCCGGAGCGTTCGTCGAGCTGTTCGTACGTGTTGAGAAGCGCTGGCAGCAGCGGCCCGAGACGATCGAGCGCCTGGGCTACTGAGCGCCTGGGCTACTGGGCGCCTGGGCTACTGGGCGCCTGGGCTACTGGGCGCCGGTGACGGCCCGGAGAAAGGCCACCGCCTCCGCTCGCTTGGTGGTGAAGCGCATGGGGGGGAGGGCGTCGATCATCGTCCGGCGGTAGCCGGCGGTCGCCAGGCGCGGGTCGAGGACGGCGACCACCCCGGTGTCGGTCGACGAGCGGATGAGGCGCCCGGCCCCCTGGGCCAGAAGCGTGGTGGCCCGGGGGAGGTCGACGACCCGGAAGGCGCCGCCGCCGGCCCGTTCGCGGCGCGCCTCGAGAAGGGGGTCGTCGGGACGGGGGAACGGCAGGCGGTCGATCGTCACCAGGCTCAGCGTGGCGCCGGGTATGTCCACCCCCTGCCAGAAGGACATGGTGGCGAAGAGGCACGACGATTCCTCGGAGGCGAAGTCCTCGAGCAGCTTGACCTTGGGGAGATCGTTCTGGGCCAGCACCCGGTAGGCCAGGCGCGGGCGTAGGGCCTCGACGGCCGCCTCCATGGCCCGCCAACTGGTGAAGAGAGCGAGAGTGCGTCCGCCGGCGGCCGTGATCAGGGCCTCGAGTTCGTCGTGGAGGGCGGCCGGCGCTTTCGGGCTGCGGCGGTCGGGGAGCTGCGAGGCGCAGTAGAGCAGAGCGTTTTGCCGGTAGGGGAAGGGGCTGCCCACATCGAGGCGATTGGTGGAGGCCCGGGGCAGACCTAGGCGGTCCTCGACCAGCGGCGGCACCGTGGCCGAGGTGAGGACGGCGGTGACATTGGGCCACAGCGCCTCGGCCAGGACGGGACCGATTTCGATCGGGGCCCGGCGCAGGGTGACGAAGCGACCGCCTGCTCCCGACGCCTCCACCCAGGCCACATGATCGTTATCGGGCGACTGCAGGGCGGTGAGGTCGTCGACCAGATGGCCGGCGGCGAGCTGGACCCGGGTGCGACGGGCGGCGGTATCGGGTCCGCCCCCTTCACCACCGGGGGTGGCACCGTCGAAGGCGGCCTGTTCCACCTTCTGGCGTTGCACGGCGCCGTTCAGCACCGCCACCCGCCCCCGGGCCAGCTCGAGCACGCGCCCGAGCTCGGCCGTGTCGGCCGCTCGGGCACCGGCCGGGCCACCGGGGTGGGGATCGGCGGCCAGGAGCCGGCGACCGGCTAACGGGCGCAGGGCACGTTCGAGACCGTCGGCCACATCGCTCACGTCGTCGGCTGCGGCGGCATCGTCGGCCGCCAAAAGGACGCGGGCGGCCAGGGCGATGGCGCGCAACCGGCCCGCCGTCAGCTCGATGCCGAGGCCGGCCGTCATGATGTCTTCCACCGCGTGGGCCTCGTCGAGGACGAGAACATCGTGCTCGGGCAGGACCGAGCCGCCGCTGGCGACGTGGGTGGCGTAGAGGTGGGTGTTCACCACCACCACGTCCGCCGTGGCCGCCCGCGTCCGGGCCCATTCGGCGAAGCAGGTCGTTCCCGACGGGCACCGGAATGCACCCGGGCACTCGCGTGCCGACACCGACACGGCCGCCCACGCCCGAGGGTGCGGCTCGAAGTCGAGCTCGGCCCGGTCGCCCGTGGCCGATGTCTCGGCCCACGTGATCAGGTCCCGGATCTGCGTCCCGAGGCGGCCGAGCTCGCCCGACGCGACGTTTCGGGACCCCGGCTGGCGAGCGCCCGGGGCGTCGGCGGCGTCGAGATCGCCGGCGCCGGTGTCGAGGGCGCCGTTGTCGAGGGTGCCGGCGGGGTCGGCGGTGAAGAGATCCATTTCGATGGCGGGCGACCCGTCGACCGCAGTACCGGTCACCTCGGCCGCCCGCTGCCGGCAGAGGTAATTGGAGCGACCCTTCAGCACGGCGAACGAGAAGGGCGGACGTTGGCCCAGCTGGGCGACGAGAAAGGGCAGTTCCTTGGTGGCCAGCTGGTCCTGCAGGGCCTTGGTGGCGGTGGCCACGACGACCCGACGCCCCGACCGGACAGCGGGAAGCAAGTAGGCGAGCGACTTTCCCGTTCCCGTGCCCGCCTGTACGACGAGGTGACGTTCCCCGTCGATAGCGTCGGCCACCGCCTCGGCCATGGCCCGTTGACCGGGTCTGTCCTCGCCTCCACCGGGCAGAGCGCCGGCCACGGCGGTGAGGGCATCGGCGAGATCGGTCGGCACCGGCTCGACGGTAGCGCCGTTCGTCGGTCCGACCGTTTACTCTTCCCACCAGCCTTCGGAGGTCACGCAGGCCGAGCGTCGTTGTCGGTCGACGTCGTGTCTCTCGCCCGTGCACGCGTCGAGGGCGGGCTGGTCGACTTCGACTCGACGGCCGGCGAGAAGGGCCCGCGGGCCACCAAGGTCCGTCGCCCGTGGAGTGCGCCGGCAGTAGAGACTGAGGGCGCGACCCCGGCTCAGTTGGTCGTAGTGGCGCTCGGGGGCGGCGCCGCCCCGTTTCCGGTCACTCCCGCCGCACCGGCTTCGGGCACAGCACCGAGTACCGAGCGCAGAGCCTGAGCCGCTCCGAGAAGCCCGGCCGTCTCCACCGGTACCACCAGCTTGGAGTTCTGGCTGGAGGCGATCTTCGTGAGTCCGTCGAGTTGGAGGACGGCCAGCAACTCAGGGGTGGGATTCCCTTGGTGGATAGCGGCGTAGACAGCGGCGATGGCGCCGGCGTGGCCTTCCCCGATGCGGACCTCTGCTTCCTTGTTGCCCTCGGCCCGCAGCACGACGGACTGCTTCTCGCCTTCGGCCGCCAGGATGACTGACTGCTTCTCTCCTTCGGCCCTCAGCACGTTGGCCTGCTTCTGTCCCTGGGCGGTGTTGATGGCCGCCTGCTGTTGACCTTCGGACTGCAAGATCGCGGCGCGCTTCTGCTGGTCGGCTTCCTTCTGCAGAGCCATGGCGTCGACGATGTTCTGGGGCGGCACGATGTCGACGATCTCGATCCGGTTCAGGCGCACACCCCACTTCTCCGTGGCCGACGCCATATGGGCCTGGAGCTCGGCGTTGATGCGCTGGCGCTCGGAGAGGGCTTCGTCGAGGGTCATCCCGCCGAAGACGGCCCGCAGGGCGGTACGGGCCAGCTGGTCGACGGCCACGTGGTACTCGCTGATCTCGTACAGAGCCAGGCGCACGTCGACAACCTGGCTGAAGATGGTGGCGTTCACGAGCACGCTCACGTTGTCCTTGGTGATCACCGCCTGCAGGTCACCGAGCCGTGGCTCCTCACGCATGTCGACGCGCACGATGGTGTCGACGAAAGGCACGAGGAACGTCACTCCCGGATTACGGATCGAATTGAACTGGCCGAGCCGCTTCACGACGCCCACGAATCCCTGTTGCACGAGGCGTACCGAACGCGACAGGACGAGGACGACGAGCACGATGACGATGATCCCGACGACGATGCCGGTGGCGGTCCCGCCGGCGCTGCTGGCGAACATGGATGCTCCTTCTCTTCGGAACGACGCGGGCCGATATCGAGGGTGGCCCGCTGTCGGACGTTACGACGCGGTGACGACGAGCCGGGTCTTCTCGATGTCGATGACCTCGACCAACTGGCCCGGTTCGCAGGGTTCGTCGTCGTAGGTGATGGCCGGCCAGTCCTCGCCCCGGGCGCGCACCCGCCCGGCCACCTCGGCCTTGTCGATCCGGTCGACGACGGTGGCGTGCTGGCCGACGAGGGCGGCCACCCCGGATTTGAGGGCCCCGGCCCGTCGATGGCCGAAGGTGTTCAGAAGAGGTCGGCGCAGGACGATCATGCCGCCGACGGCCACGACGGCGAAGACGACCACCTGGAGGATGAGAGGGCCGCCGACGGCCGAGACGATCGCCGCCCCCAGGGCCCCGGCGGCGGCAAAGAGGGCGAAGAAGGCAAGGTTGGTGATCTCGATGACGATGAAGACGACGGCCACGAGGACCCACAGCCACGCGCTCATAGCCGGTGACCTGCTGGTCGATTCCCGGTCCCTGATGTTGCCTCGCTCATGTCGTATCTCCGGATAAGACGCTATCCCACGGCACCGATCGGGCGGGTTCGGGGAGGGAGGAGGGGTGGTAGCAACTAGGTTCACGTCGTGGTCCCCGACCTTTCGCCGCCGCCCGATGGCGTCGATCTCACCGGTGTTCCGGCCCATGTGGCCTGTGTCATGGACGGCAATGGCCGGTGGGCCAGCCAGCGTGGGCTTCCCCGGACGGCCGGGCACGCCGCAGGGGAGGAAGCCCTCCTGGACACGATCGAGGGTGCCCTGGACATCGGGATCGGCTGGCTCACCGTCTTCGCCTTTTCGACCGAGAATTGGCGCCGGCCCCGTGACGAGGTCCGCTACCTCATGGGGTTCAACGAATCCCTCCTCATGCGCCGGCGCGACGAACTCCACGAGAAGGGGGTCCGGATCCGCTTCGCCGGCCGGCGCGACTGGCGGGTGCCGCGTCGGGTGCTGCGACGCATGGACGAGTCGGCTGAGCTCACCGAGTCGAACCGGCGCATGACGCTCACCATGGCCTTCAACTACGGGGGACGAGCCGAGATCGTCGACGCCGTGCGGGCGTTGGTGGCCGAGGGCACCCCGGCGCCGCGGATCGACGAGAAGGCCATCCGGGCCCATCTCTACTATCCGGACCAGCCTGACCCCGACCTGGTGGTGCGAACATCGGGCGAGTACCGGATCTCCAACTTCCTCCTGTGGGAGCTGGCCTATTCCGAGCTGGTCTTCACCGACGTCCTGTGGCCCGACTTCCGCCGGGAGCATCTCTTCGAGGCCGTGGCCGAGTTCCAAAGACGCGAACGTCGTTACGGGGGAGTGCGGGGATGAAGATCGTGGCCTGGGTGGGCGGGATTGTGATCGTGGCCGGACTGATCGTCATGGCCGTGGCCGGGTTCCCCGGGGCCGTTCCCATCCTCATCAGCGCGGCGGCCCTGGTGGCCATGATCGGTCTCGGTGGGGTCATGGGGGGACGCCATACCCCGAACGTCTCGCCCGTGTCGGTCGCCGATTCCGGCCCCGGGAGCGGGCCGAGGGCCGTCCCCGATGCTGCAGACGCAGGTCCCGCTCCCGCCGCTGACGGGGCCGACGGGGCGCCGGCCGAACCATGACGCGATGACCCTCTACCGCGAGGAAGGGATCGTCCTACGGACGTTTCGCCTCGGTGAGGCTGGCCGGATCGTGACCCTCATGACCCGGGGACGGGGGAAGGTGCGCGCCGTGGCCAAAGGAGTACGCCGGACCCATTCCAAGTTCGGGGCCCGCCTCGAGCCCCTCAGCCACGTCACCATGATGTGCTGGCAGGGTCGTGAGCTCGACATCGTCAACCAGGCCGAGGTGCTCGAGACCTTCAGGGCCGTGCGCGAGGACCTGGGACGGGTGACGAAGGCCTACACATTGCTCGAGGTCGTCGATCAACTGGCCCAGGAGGGCCACGCCAACCCGCGTCTGTACGAGATGGTGCTGGGAGCGCTGCGCGTCCTCGAGGAGCAGGACGCCCCCCTCCTCGTGCCCGCCTTCTTGTTGAAGGTTCTGGCTCTCGAGGGGTCGGCCCCCACCGTCGACGTCTGCGTGTCGTGCGGCGCCAGGGCCGATCTCGTGGCCTTCGATCTCAATGAGGGCGGCGTGCTGTGCCAGTCGTGCCGGCGGGGACGCTCGCTGTCCCCTGACGCGCTCGAGCTCCTGCGCCGGATCCTGGGCGGGGGACTGGCGTCGGCCCTGCGTGAGCCGGCCGGTGCACTGGCCGAGGAGCTCACCGACCTCGCCACCGAGGCGACGGAGGTCCATCTGGACCGGCGCCTGCGCAGTGTCCGCTCGAGCCCGACGGACTAGCGCCGGCGTGGACCGATCGAGCACGGACGGCACCGACGGGCCGGCGGCGTTCGGCGTGTACGTGCACGTGCCGTTCTGCTCGTCTCGCTGTGACTACTGCGCCTTCGCCACTTGGACCGACCGAGATCACCTGATGGACCGGTACGCGGCGGCCTGTGTCACCGAGATCGGGCGTGCCCTTTCCGACGAGGGCATGGGCGCGGCCACCAGCGTCTTCGTCGGCGGAGGAACACCGTCGCGTCTGCCCGCCGATCTGCTGGCCGAGGTACTGGGCGCCATCCCCCGCGTCGACGGCGCCGAGGTCACCGTCGAATGCAATCCCGAGGACGCCTCGGCCCAGATGTTCGCCGTCTGGCGCTCGGCCGGGGTGGGCCGGGTGTCATTCGGAGTGCAGTCGATGGTCCCCCACGTCCTGGCCGGTCTGGGCCGGCGCCACGATCCCGAGTCCGTCGGCCGGGCCCTGGCTCTGGCCGGCGCCGCCGGATTCGAAACGCTCAACGTCGATCTCATCTTCGGCGGTGCCGGGGAGACCGACCACGACTTCCGCCACAGTCTGGAGGCCGTGCTCGCCCTCGAGCCCACCCCCGGGCACGTGAGCGCCTATGCCCTCACCGTGGAACCCGGCACCCCGCTGGCCGCCGATCCGACCCGGCATCCCGACGAGGATGTCCAGGCGCAGCGGTATGCCCTGGCCGACGAACTGCTCTCGTCGGCCGGCTACGAGTGGTACGAGGTGTCGAACTGGGCGCGCCCGGGCCACAGCTGCCGGCACAACCAGCTCTACTGGGCTCAGGGGGACTACCGCGGTATCGGCGCCGCCGCCCACTCGCACCGACGTGGCCGCCGCTGGTGGAACATCCGCACGCCCGACCGCTACATCGCGGCCGTGGACGGCGGACGGACGACGACGGCCGGCGAAGAGGTGCTGTCCGGCGACCAGCGACTCTTCGAGGGCCTGGCGCTGGCCTTGCGGACCTCCGGTGGGGTACCCGCGTCGGTGGTGCCCGACGATCCCGACCTCGAAGCGCTGGTCGAGCGGCGCCAGGGCCGGGCGGTGCTCACGATGCGGGGACGGTTGCTGGCCAACGAGGTGACGACACGGCTCCTGCCTGGGAGTTCAGATGCAGCCGGTATCCTGCCGCCATGACCGAGGAGCCCGCCGCTGACGTGCCGAACGACGTGCCGAACGACGTGCCGAACGACTTGCCGAACGATTTGCCGAACGATTTGCCTAACGATTTGATGGACCGGATCGTCAACGTGTGCAAACGGCGGGGCTTCATCTTTCCATCGGCCGAGATCTACGGCGGCTTCCGGTCCACTTACGACTACGGCCCCCTCGGCGTGTTGCTGCTGCGCAACGTCAAGGACGCCTGGTGGCGGGCCATGGTCCAGTACCGTGACGACGTGGTCGGCCTCGACGCCGCCATTCTGTCGGCGCCGAAGATCTGGGAGGCGTCGGGCCACCTGAGCAACTTCACCGACCCCCTCGTCGACTGCCGGAGCTGTCGCGAGCGCTGGAGGGCCGACAAGATCGAGGGCGCCTGCCCCAACTGCGGCTCGACCGATCTCACCGAGGCACGGGCCTTCAACCTGATGTTCAAGACCTTCGCCGGGCCCGTCGAGGAGGACGCCACCGTCGCCTACCTGCGTCCGGAGACGGCCCAGGGGATGTTCGTCAACTTCCTGAACGTCCTGCAGACGACCAGGAAGAAGCCACCCTTCGGGATCGCCCAGGTGGGCAAGTCCTTCCGTAACGAGATCACACCCCAGAACTTCGTCTTCCGGACCCGCGAGTTCGAGCAGATGGAGATGGAGTACTTCGTGCCACCCCCCGACGCCCAGAAGTGGTTCGAGTACTGGCTCGACGAGCGGTACCGCTGGTATCTCGATCTCGGCATCCCCCCCGAGAAACTGCGGCTGCGTCATCACGATCCCGACGAGCTGTCGCACTATTCGGCCGCCACCGCCGACGTCGAGTTCCTGTTCCCCTGGGGCTGGGACGAGCTCGAGGGGATCGCCAACCGCACCGACTTCGACCTGAAGGCCCACAGTGCCGCCTCGGGCGAGAAGCTCGAGTACTTCGATCAGGCCTCGGGCGAGCGCTACGTGCCCTACGTCATCGAACCGGCCGCCGGTGCCACCCGGGCCATGATGGCCTTCCTCCTCGCCGCCTACGACGAGGACGAGGTGGGCGGGGAGAAGCGCACCGTGCTCCGCCTCGATCCGCGCCTCGCTCCTTACCAGGTGGCGGTCCTGCCCTTGTCGAAGAACGACACCCTGGTGCCGCTGTCGCGCGAGGTACTCGGCCAGCTACAGCCGATCTGCATGTGCGACTTCGACGTGACCCAGTCGATCGGGAAGCGCTATCGCCGCCAGGACGAGGTGGGCACGCCGTTCTGCGTGACCGTCGACTTCGACTCGCTCGAGGACCGGGCCGTCACCGTGCGCGAGCGCGATACGACCGAGCAGGTCCGGGTGCCGATCGACGCGCTGGCCACCGAGATCGGCGGGCGCCTCGGTCGCTGACACCGCCCGCTGCGGGCGCCCGCCCGGCGCCGGACCAGGCAGGTGGCGGCCGGTAGGCTCAGAGGGTTCCCGGTGGACCCCTCAGGAGATCCTCATGCCGTTCGTCTACGACTTCGACCACAAGCACCGTCGGCCGCCCATGGAGATGAAGGACCTCCTCGGCGGCAAGGGCGCCAACCTGGCCGAGATGACATCGGTCCTGGACCTGCCCGTGCCCCACGGCTTCACCATCACCACCGACGCCTGCCGCGCCTACATGGCCGGCGGCTGGCCCGACGGTCTGTCCGAGGAGGTGGCGCGCGCCCGGGGTCGTCTCGAGAAGATGATGGGGAACTCACTCGGCGACAGCGCCGACCCGTTGCTCGTGAGTGTGCGGTCGGGGGCCAAGTTCTCCATGCCGGGCATGATGGACACCGTCTTGAATCTGGGGTTGAACGACGAGTCGGTCGAGGGCCTGGCCAAGCAGACCAACGACGAGCGCTTCGCCTTCGACTCCTACCGCCGCTTCGTGGCCATGTACGGCCGGATCGTGCTCGGCATCGACGGTGAGGAATTCGACACCCTGCTCGAGGCGGCCAAGGAGCTGGCCGGAACCGCCTCCGATGCCGGCATTCCCACCGAGTTGCTGCGTTACCTGGTCGACTCCTACAAGACCATCGTCGAGCGGGCCACCGGCGCCCCGTTCGCCCAGGACCCCGACGCCCAGCTGCGTGGCGCCATCGAAGCCGTGTTCCAGTCCTGGAACGGTCAGCGCGCCATCGCCTACCGCGAGCACGAGGGGATCGCCCACGACCTCGGAACCGCCGTCAACATCCAGGCCATGGTGTTCGGCAACCGTGACCAACGCTCCAGCACCGGCGTCGGCTTCACCCGCGACCCGGCCACAGGGGCCAAAGGCGAGTACGGCGACTTCCTCATCAACGCCCAGGGCGAAGACGTCGTGGCCGGCATCCGCAACACCGAGCCTCTTTCCGCGCTCAAGAAGTCGTTCCCGAAGATCCACGCCGAGCTGCTCGCCATCTTCGCCCGGTTGGAGGCCCATTACCGCGACATGTGCGATACCGAGTTCACCATCGAGCAGGACAAACTGTGGATGCTCCAGACCCGGGTGGGCAAGCGGACCGGAAACGCCGCCCTCCGCATGGCGGTCGACATGACGAAGGACACGGCCATCAAGCTCACGAAGCCGGAGGCCGTGCAGCGGGTGACGGCCGAGCACCTCGAGCACGTGCTCCATCCCCGCTTCGACGGCAGCGGCCACACCGTGCTCACCACCGGCCTGGGCGCCTCCCCCGGCGCCGCCGTCGGTCGGGCCTACTTCACCGCCGACGACGCCGCCGCCGCAGCCGTTGCCGGGGAGAAGGTCATCCTGGTGCGCAGTGAGACCTCCCCCGAGGACGTCCACGGCATGCTGGCCTCCGAAGGGATCCTGACGGCGCGTGGCGGGCTCGTGTCCCACGCGGCGGTGGTGGCCCGCGGATGGGGCAAGCCCGCCGTGGTGGGGGCCGAAAAGGTCCGCATCGACGGAAAGACCTTCAAGGTGGGCGGCGTCATCGTGGCCGAGGGCGACTGGCTCTCCATCGACGGTACCGCCGGTGACGTGATCCTCGGCCAGGTCCCGCTGTCGGCCCCCGAACCGAGCAAGGAATTCGCCGTCGTCCTCGGCTGGGCCGACGAGATCCGGGCCGGACGCCTCGGGGTGCGGGCCAACGCCGACACCGGTCCCGATGCCGCCAACGCCCGCCGGCTCGGGGCCGAGGGGATCGGCCTGTGCCGCACCGAACACATGTTCATCGCTGAGGACCGTCTCCCGATCGTGCGGCGGATGATCCTGGCCTCCACCCCCGACGAAGAGGACGCCGCGTTGGAGGAGCTGCGCATCGCCCAGCGCGCCGACTTCGTCGAGATCCTGGAAGCCATGGACGGGCTCCCGGTGACGGTGCGCCTGCTCGACCCGCCGTTGCACGAATTCCTGCCCCAGACCGGCGACCTGGCTATCAAGGAGGCCACCGTCGGCTTGAGCGACGACGAACGCGCCCTCTACCAAGCGGCCAAGGACTGGCACGAGTTCAACCCGATGCTCGGGACCCGGGGGGTGCGCCTCGGCGTTCTCAAGCCCGGTCTCTACGCCATGCAGGTCCGCGCCCTCATGGAGGCGGCCCTCGACCGGGTGGCCGCCGGCGGCCGGCCGGTCATCGAGATCATGATCCCGCTGACCGTCGGTCGTGAAGAGATGGCGCTGGCCCGGTCCTGGGTGGAGGAAGCGGTGATCGCCGCCTCGGCCCCATCGGTGCGGTCGGTCAGGACGGCCAAGACGGCCACCCGTGGGCGGGCCGGGGCCGCCAAGGTCGAGGTCCTCATCGGCACCATGATCGAAACGCCACGTGCCGCCCTGAGGGCCGGTGAGATCGCTGAGGAGGCCGAGTTCTTCTCCTTCGGCACCAACGACCTCACCCAGATGACGTTCGGGTTCAGTCGTGACGACGTCGAGGGGCGGATGATGGCCGCCTATCTCGAGAAGGGCCTTCTGCCGCACAATCCGTTCGAGACCATCGACGCCGCCGGCGTCGGTGAGCTGGTGCGGATGGGTGTCGAGCGGGGTCGCTCGACTCGTCCCGGGCTCAAGATCGGTGTGTGCGGCGAGCACGGGGGGGACCCCGAGTCCATCGCCGTCTTCGCCGCCGCCGGCCTCGACTACGTGAGCTGCTCGCCGTTCCGCGTCCCCATCGCCCGGCTTTCCGCCGCCCAGGCCGTGCTCGCCGAGGACGCCACGCAGAGTTCTCCCAGGAAGAAGGCGGCTTCCTAGGACCCGGCGCGCTCTTGGCGGGCTCCCGGTAGCGTCCCGTTCGTGGCCATACCGGAGGAGGACGTGGCGCGGGTCCGGGCCGCCACCGACATCGTGGCGCTGATAGGCGAGCACCACGCGCTGAAGCGTCAGGGAACGCGTTGGGTAGGTCTGTGCCCGTTCCACCAGGAGAAGTCGCCGTCCTTCAGCGTCAACGCCGAGGCCGGCCTCTACTACTGCTTCGGTTGCCAGAAATCGGGCGACGCCATCAGCTTCGTGCGCGACATCGAGCATCTGGACTTCGTCGAAGCGGTGCGTCGTCTGGCCGACCGCGCCGGTGTCACCATCACCGAGGATGCGGCGGTGACGGCCGAGCGCCAGAAGCGCAATCCGCTCTACAGCGCCATGACGAAAGCCGTCGACTTCTATCACGAGCGCTTGTTGGGCGCCCCCGACGGTGGCCCGGCCCGGGACTACCTGCGCTCTCGCGGCTACGACGGAGACGTGGTGCGGAAGTTCATGCTGGGCTGGGCGCCCGACGGCTGGGACGCACTGGCGAGCCATCTGAAGGTGTCCGACAGGGTGCTCGCCGACTCCGGCCTCGGTTTCGTGAACCGTCGGGGCCGTCGCCAGGACGCCTTCCGGGGTCGGGTGATCTTTCCCATCTTCGACCCCTCGGGAAAGGCCGTCGCACTGGGCGGCCGCATCCTGCCGCCGCGCCATGGCGCGGCTGGGGGTGTGCCGGACGGACCGAAGTACAAGAACTCCCAGGACGGTCCCATCTACGCCAAACGGCGCACGCTGTACGGGCTCAACTGGGCCAAGGTCGACGTGGTGGCGAGCGGTGAGGTCATCGTGTGCGAGGGCTACACCGACGTCATCGCCTTCTTCGAGGTGGGTCTGCCGCGGGCCGTGGCCACCTGCGGCACGGCGCTCGGCGAGGAGCACTTCCGGGTCCTGGGCAACTTCGCCAAACGGGTCGTGCTCGCCTATGACGCCGATGCCGCCGGTGAAGCCGGTGCCCACCGTGTCTACGAGTGGGAGCGTCATCACTCCATCGACGTAGCCGTGGCGGCCCTGCCCGCCGGCGCCGATCCGGCCGACCTGGCTCGCACCGATCCGGACGCCTTGCGCCGGGCCGTGGCCGAGGCGCAACCATTCCTGCGCTTCCGAATCGAGCGTGTCCTGCAGGCGGCCGACCTCCGCACGAACGAAGGTCGGGCCAAAGCGGCGGAGGCCGCCCTGGCCGTCGTGGCCGACCATCCCGACGGGCTCGTGCGCGACCAGTACCTGATGGAGGTGGCCGATCGCTGTCGCCTGGATCCGTCGTCGTTGCGCACCCTCCTCGACGACCTCGTCCGCCGTGCTCCGGAGGTGGCCGCCAGCCGCGAGGCATCGGCACGTCGAGATGCCGAGCGTCGAGGTTCCTCGTCGGCCGATCCCGGACCGGGCGAGGAGGCACCGGTAAACGGCAACGGTTCAACGGTCGGTCCGGTGGCAGGACACGATGGCAAGGCTCAGCGCGCCGGCCTCGAGGCGCTGCGTCTCCTGGTGCACAAGCCCAGTTCGGTGGGCGATCGGCTCAAGCCCCTGCTGTTCAGCGACCAACGGCAACGTGCTGCTTTTGTGGCTTTGAGCGCAGCTGGTGATCTGCACGGCGCCCTACGCTCCGTCGAGGATGAATATCCTGATGTGGCCGCACTTTTGCGGCGCTTGGCGGTTGAGGAACCAGCGGCGGATGCCGATGACGTTGTTGTGCAACTTGTGTGGATCGCGTGCCAGCGCGCCCTGGCCGACCTGGACTCCGAGGTCCGGCTCTCTCCTGATGCCCTGACCCGGCTCGGACCGGTCGCCGCCAAAATCAACCGCGATGTCCAAGAACTAGAAGATCGCGAAGGCGCCATCGTAGCGGCGGACCGGTTGGTAGCCTTACTAGTTGAAAGGGGCGAGGAGAGCGCATGAGTGAGGTTCAGCAGCCGGTCGGTTCCGTACGGCCGGCACCTGAAGGTGTCGCCCTTGACGGCTTCGAGCAATTGCTCGCCGTCGGGCGTCAGCGCGGGTACCTCACGCAGGACGACCTGATTCTGGTGCTGCAGGCGGTGGAGCTGTCACACGACATCATCGAGGACGTCGTGGCGCGTGTGCGCGCCGAAGGTATCGAGTACCTCGAGCAGACGCGTGCCGGCGCCGCGCCGGTGGCGCTGGCCGAAGCAGTGGCCGTGGCCGTGGCCGAAGTCGTCGTCGACGCTCTGCCCGACGGTGGCGCCGATGTCACCGTCGACGTGGAACTGACGGAGATTCCCGGCGGCGCCGACGACGTCGTCGTTATCGTCGAGGACGACGGCACCGGGCCCGACGGTGCGCGCACACTGAAGAGAATTCGCAAGGCGTTCAAGCGTGAGCCGGCCGACGAGGTCATGGACAGACAGCAGCCGCGCCCGGGCCGGGCCCGTGTCAGCTCGTACTCGTCCCCCGATCACGGTGGCGGTGCCGCCGCCGACCCGGTGCACACCTATCTGAAAGAGATCGGCAAGGTACCGCTGCTCACCGGCGATCTCGAGGTCGAGCTGGCCAAACGGATCGAAGCGGGGACAGCGGCGGCCGAGGAGTTGTCCGCCCACGAGGACGGCCAACGCCGGTTGGCCTCCGACGAGCGCACCAAGGTGCAGCGCCAGGTGCGCCGGGGCCAGCAAGCCAAGGAAGCCTTGATCGAGGCCAACCTGCGACTGGTCGTGTCGATCGCCAAGCGGTACCGCAACCGGGGCCTCGCCTTCCTCGATCTCATCCAGGAAGGCAACCTCGGTCTGATGAGGGCCGTCGAGAAGTTCGACTACACCAAGGGATTCAAGTTCTCGACCTATGCCACGTGGTGGATCCGCCAGGCCATCACCCGCGCTTTGGCCGACCAGGGTCGCACCATCCGCATCCCGGTTCACATGGTGGAGACGATCAACAAGGTGGTGCGGGTCCAGCGTCAGCTCCTGCAGGAGCTCGGGCGCGAGCCGACCGTCGAGGAGATCGCCAGCCGCGTCGAGTTCCCTATTGAACGCGTCCGCGAGATCCAGCGCATCAATCAGGACACGGTGTCGCTCGAGCAGCCCATGGGCGACGAGGAGGACTTCAGCCTCTCCGACCTGATCGAGGACCAGGGGGCCGAGGTCCCCGACGACGCCGCCACGCGCTCCATGCTCCACGAGGCCGTGCGCGACGCGTTGGCCGGGCTGCCCCGGCGCGAGCGCGAGGTGATGGAGTTGCGCTTCGGTCTCGAGGACGGCCGGGTGCGCACTCTCGAAGAGGTGGGCAAGGCCTTCGGCGTTACCCGCGAGCGGATTCGCCAGATCGAGGCCAAGACCCTGGCCAAGCTGCGCCACCCGAACTCGGCCCAACCCCTGCGGGACTTCCTCGACGAAGCGTAAGCGCCGGTCAGTGCCGGTCGGCCGCGACGGCGCTGCTATCTTCGCGAGGCCGTCGCGGCGGCGTTTTCCGGGGTAGCTCAATTGGCAGAGCGAGCGGCTGTTAACCGCTAGGTTGAGAGTTCGAGTCTCTCCCCCGGAGCGGGCCCGATCCGACGGGCTTTGCAACCGGGTCTATCGCGCACGCGGCGCCGAAGCCCCGGTGAGGGGCCGTAGCTCAGTGGTCAGAGCAGGGGACTCATAATCCCTGGGTCGCAGGTTCGATCCCTGCCGGCCCCACGGACGGGTGTTGTGCCCACGGACGGGAGAAGCGGTGGACATCGAAGAGTTCTACGCAGCCGACGAACGCCGGCGGCGCTCGGAGGAAGTCGAGATCGGCACCGAGTGGCACGATGGCGCCGGTGTCCGTTACGAGGTGTCCTGGGTGGCCGACACCGGTGAGCTCTACGTCATGTGCGAGCCGAACGCCCCGATGAGCCTGGACCTCTTCGGTGACATGTACGAGCGTCCCGTGGCCACCAGTGCCGTGACTGTGGCCGTGGTGGGGTGGATCGCCGACCGGGCCCGGGTGGAGCAGGTGCTCGAAGGATGGCAGGCGTCCATGACACAGCCCGACAGCGTCTCGTGGCTGGCCGAGCGCCTGCGCCAGCAGTCCGTGCCCCGCCAGCATCCGGTCTGACCCGACCGGAGCACTCCCCGCCCCCCGGTCGAGGGTCGGTCAGGGGCACTAACATCGCAGAAAGAGAAACGAGTTCTACTCGGAGGAGGGGCCGTGAAGTCTTACGACCGATTGTTCATCGGCGGCGAATGGGTGTCCCCAGCGGGGACGGGCAGGATCGAAGTGATCAACCCCACCACGGAAGAGGTCTTCGCCTCCGTGCCCGACGCCACCACCGCCGACATCGACCGGGCCGTCGCCGCGGCACGGACCGCCTTCGACGAGGGTCCCTGGCCCCGTATGGCCCCGACCGAGCGGGCCGCCATCCTGACCAAGGTGTCCGACGCCCTGAAGGCGGAGATGGACACGATGGCGCAGCTGATCACCACCGAGATGGGTTCGCCGGTGGCCTGGGCCACCATGGCCCAGGTCTTCGCCCCCTCCATGATCTTCGACTACTACGTCGGCCTGGCCTCGACGTTCCAGTTCGACGAGGTCCGCCAGGGCCTCATGGGCGAGGTCCTCGTGGCCAAGGAGCCCGTGGGCGTGGTGGGCGCCATCAGCCCCTGGAACGTCCCGCTGTTCATCGCCGCCGCCAAGCTCGGTCCCTCGCTCGTGGCCGGATGCACGGTGGTGTTCAAGCCCGCCCCGGAGACGCCCCTCGACGCCCTGCGCCTGGCCGAGCTGTTCGAAGAAGCCGGGCTGCCCCGTGGCGTGCTGAGCGTGGTCCCCGCCGGCCGGGAGGTCGGTGAGCACCTGGTGAGCCACCCCGACGTCGACAAGATCTCGTTCACCGGATCGACCGTGGCCGGAAAGACGATAGGCGGCATCTGCGGCTCGCAGCTCAAGCGTTTCAGCCTGGAGCTCGGCGGCAAGTCGGCCGCCATCCTCCTCGACGACGTGAACTTGGCCGAGGCGCTGCCCATGCTGCTGCCCAACGCCATCATGAACAACGGTGAGGCCTGTATCGCCCAGACCCGCATCCTGGCGCCACGCGACCGTTACCAGGAGGTCGTGGACGCCGTGGTCGAAAAGGTTGCGGCCATGAAGGTGGGGGATCCTCTGGACCCGACCGTCGAGGTCGGCCCGCTCGTGGCCGAGCGCCAGCGTGACCGGGTCGAGGGGTACTTCAAGATCGGCCAGGACGAAGGAGCCAAGATCGCCCTCGGCGGCGGCCGGCCGGCCGACATGGGCAAGGGCTGGTTCGTCGACCCCACCGTCTTCGTGAACGTGGACAACTCGATGCGCATCGCCCAGGAGGAGATCTTCGGGCCCGTCCTCGCCATCATCCCCTACGACGGCAGTGACGATCAGGCCGTCTCCATCGCCAACGACTCCCACTACGGCCTGTGCGGGTCGGTGTGGACGGGGGACTCCGAGCGGGGTCTCAAGGTGGCCCGCGGCGTCCGCACCGGCACCTACATGCTGAACAGCCCGGTCCCCGTCGACTTCTCCACCCCCTTCGGGGGTTTCAAAGAGTCGGGCATGGGCCGCGAGTTCGGTCCCGACGGCCTCGAGCTGTTCCTCGAGAAGAAGTCGATCAACCTGCCGGCGGGATTCTCCCCTCAGGTCTGAGCCCCGGGCACCTTCGGCCTTTTGTCACCCTTGGGCCGTGTCGCCCGGGGCGGCCGGCAGGGTGGTGGCCGATCCGGCCGGGAGCGCGGGCCCGCCCGTCTGGGCCGCGGCGCACTGGGCCTGAAGGGCTGGCATGAGATTGGCCTCAGGCAGTCGTGATGTCTCGGCCAGGGTGGCCATGAGCGCCTGCCACTGGGGTGCCTCACCGGCGGCCTCGGTGGCCAGAGGCGACGCGTTCTCGAGCTGGGTTTCCGCTCGAGCAAGGTCGCGCGCCGCCAGCTTGGGGTCGGGTTCTCTCTGTGACTCCCGGTAGAGCACGAGCGACACGGAGACGTCGTGACACGCCTGATGGACGAGGCCGAGAGCGGCGGCGTCGGCGCAACTTGTCAGGCCGAGGCCGAGGGCCACGGTGACACCGATGGCTGCACAGACTCCCAGGCGGCGTCGGCTTCCCGATGGGACCGCACGCCGGAACTCCGGTCGAGCGGACCCACGCCACGTCATCCGTCAAGCCACCCGGGGGCCGCGTCGAGCAGGAACCGGCTGACGGCCAGGCTGCGGTCGAAGACCTCGCACAGCAACTCTTCGCCACCGAGGATGCGGGCCAGGGACACCGGATAGCGGGCCAGGATCGACAAACGCCGGTCCGGAGCATCGGTGGCCGAGGCGAAGGAGTCGATGGCCGATACCTCGAGCGGCAGGTCGATCCCGCCCACCCCGGCCAGGTCGATGGCCAGGCGCAGGAGGTCGGGACCATGGGGGAGGGGCGGCAGGCCCCAGGTGAAGGTGAGAGGGAAGTGGAACTTGTCCGGAGGCTCCACATCCTCGGGCAGGTCGATCACGGCGTCTTCGAAAGAGAGCAACGTGCGGGGATCGACCTCGAGCGCCAGGTGGAGATCGAGCGGTCCCCCGCAGCCTTCCTCGGGGTGCAGGTCGACTTCCCACACCTGTCGCAACGAATAGGTCTCGACGAAGTGGCGCTCGTCATGGACATGGAAACCGTGGTCGACCGAATGGTCCTTCAGGTCAGCCACGTATCCGGCGACGTCGATGACGGCCACAATCGGGGAAGCCTACCGGGTGTGAAGCGAGGTCCGACCGGACTTTGCGGGCGGTCCATTAGGGTCGGTTCGTGGACGACGACTCGCTGCTGGCCATCTGCCACCGGGTCGCCGACGTCGTCCCCGGCGCCCTCCGAGACGTCGAGGACCTGACGGCGGCGGGGACCCGTCCGGGGCAGTACGCACTCGATCTGGCGGCTGACCGTGTCGTGCTCGACGTCCTCGAGGACGCCGGGTTGGGAGTCCTGTCGGAGGAGAGCGGTCTCCATCGCCCGGACTCAGAGTTCATCGCCGTGGTCGATCCGGTCGACGGGTCCACCAACGCCTCTCGAGGAATCCCGTGGTACGCCACGAGCGTCTGCGTTCTCGACAAGGTCGGCCCCCGAGCCGCCGTGGTGGCCAACCTGGCCACTGGCGTGCGCTACTACGCCGTGCGCGGCGGGGGTGCATGGCGCGATTCCACCCGCATCGCCCCATCGGGCTGCACCGAGATGCGACGCGCCGTGGTGGCGCTCTCGGGGTACCCGCGACGGCATCTGGGTTGGGCGCAGTTCCGTGCCCTCGGCTCTGCTGCCCTCGAGATGTGCGCCGTGGCTGACGGCATGATCGACGTGTTCTCGGTCGGTGGACGCGCCCATCTGGCGCCGTGGGACTACCTGGGCGCCATGCTCCTGTGCACCGAGGCCGGCGCCACCGTCGTCGATCTCGACGGACGCGCACTTGTCACCGCTGAGTTCGACGCACGGCGCGCTGTCGCCGCCGCCGCCACACCGGCACTCATGGCTGAATTGCAGCGGGCCTCCCCTGTCGGGGAGGGGTAGGCGGTTGCTGTGGCCAGCCGCCGTCGGATTCGTCGCGTCGAAGCGCCGCGTCGCACTCGTCTGTCACATTGGCGGGCGGATGGCGAGCCCAAGACCCGGTATCGCTCAGAGTCCGATGCCAACCGCGCCTGCCTGCAGGCCCGGTTGGAGCACGGCGTTGACCTGCACCCCTATCTCTGCGAGTTCTGCGGGGGCTGGCATCTCGGAAATTCGTGAGCGCCCAGCCACAATCCCCGACGGCACCAGCGGAAATCGTTCGTATGCCGACAACCGAAGCACGAATCAGTGGGGCTCGGGGTCTGATCCGGACGTGCACCATTAGGCTGATTGGCCACAGTCGGGCGCTTAGCTCAGTTGGTTAGAGCAGCTGGCTTACAACCAGCAGGTCGGGGGTTCGAGTCCCTCAGCGCCCACAAAAAAACTGTCATAGCGCGAAACCCTTTCTCCTCCGACGGGGATTCGTCGGTGACACCGGAGAAGTTAACTGGTAGCTCATCTCTTACGTACAGGTGGGTTGGACGGCGTCGCGCTCTTCCACGACGAGGTCGCCGACGAAAGCTCCCCCTATGGCCTTCCGGCGCTCGTCCCTAACGCCTGGCAACCAAAGCGGCCTTTCCTTCGCCCGAGAGATCATCGAGTGCGACCAAGCGCCCAGCCATCATCATCACCAGCGCCTCCGCTGGACCTGTCACTTCGAGTCCGTTCCCGTGAGACCAGTCCATATCGGTGGCCGTGAGCTTCAACCCGGCGATGCGCTTCTTGGCACCGAATATATGAACGTCGTCCTTGACGAAGTCCGCCACTGGAACGAGATGTGCCTCGAGCAGATCGCGTTTGATGCCGAGAGGTCGAAATATGTCCTGACCATGGACGAAGACATGGGTCAAAGCCCTTCCCGGAGCTCGGCCAGTCATCTGCCTGCGGTTGGCAGCGGGGTTCCGAAGGGCCTTCAGAACAGCGGCTGGGTCCTGCTGACCGCGTACTTGCCCATCAGCTGCCACCCATCGGTTGTAGTTGAAGCCGTGGCGAAGCATTCCACTGACGATCGCGCCAACTCCGAAAGCACCTTCCGCCCCTGCGGTCACGTGAGCGAGCACGTCCCGGATGCGCCACAGGGCACACAGTGAAGGAGAGTTCCACTGCTCGTCATCAAGCTCAGCGAGTCGCTCAGCGAGATCGAGCATCTCGTCACGAACTACGTTCTCTATCTCCATGTCAACTCTCCCCGTCATCGACCGAAGCGTAGATCCGCCCGTGGTGGCACGGCGCAAAGCAGGCAACCGTTCCGCCGTCCCGGCCCGGCACTTATAGCTACCGGATCTGCAATCTCCAGCTCGCAAAGGAACATGCCCGTTACGAGCACTTCACGGATCCCGATTGGCAGCGTCAGGCAGGTGAGGCAACCTCGATGCCCGAGTCGGTTGCAGCGGAGCAGAGGCGGCTGTCGTAGGCGACCAGGGCGGTCAGATCCGCCTTCACCGACAATGCACTGGCTAAGTGGATCGCATCGAGACTTCGGAGTTCGCTCGGGCCAAGCGACGCCGCCTTCTCGACGATGGCCCGATCCACGGGAAGAAGGTCGATACCTCCGAGTAGGAGGTTGGCATTCCCAACAGCAGCCTCATTCACACGTCGACACGTACGAAGAAGTTCAACGGTGGACAGATCGCTACTGATCTTTGGGACGTCCGGCCTCAGGGTCACCCACTCCGCCAGGGCCGCGCTTTCGGCCTCTTCGAAGATCAGCTTCACTAGCGCGCAAGTATCGAAGTAGATCACGCAAGTCGTTCTTGGCGTAGGTCGGCAAGGGCGTCACTAGCGGTCGTCTCCTGCGGAGCGACCAGTCGGCGCTCTGGCAGCTGGAAGGCGCTCTTTGCCGGCTCAAGGCGACCGGAAGCGATGAGTTGGTCCCGAACCGCAACCGCCGGGGAGGGGGAAACCAAAAGAGCGACGAGCTTTCCCCGTTCTGTGACCTCGACGATCTCTCCCGCCTTCACCTTTTCTAAGTAGCGGCTCGCGTGTTGCCGAAGCTCTCGGACTCCGATCCGGGTCATTCCTATAACTGTAGCACAAGAAGTGCTACAGTTATACTCTTGGACTCTCGTCGATTAATGGCGCTCGTCAGTTGGCCGAGACTGCGGTGTCGTCTTCTCCCTACCGGCAGAAGACACGAGAGCAGATAAGTGTGCCCGTTTCGCTTCGTGTTGGCCTTCACTATTCCAGGTCAGCACAGCGTTGAGGCCCCTCTGGCTTACAACCAGCAGGTCGGGGGTTCGAGTCCCTCAGCGCCCACCATTGTGATGTGTCAGAATTTCTGGGACGAGTGAACCCTCAGAGGATATCTCGCACCCGTCCCTGGTAGCCAACGGACGGGTCCAACTCGAGGTGGCGGATCGTCACGCCGTTCTCGTCGATGA